>Ga0209379_10001073_pt1 | contig 18953 bp, 12 predicted proteins | sample tdDd001_FD_187124 | JGI IMG/M metagenome (GOLD analysis project Ga0209379, IMG submission 187124) | Marine sediment microbial communities from the Atlantic coast under amendment with organic carbon and nitrate - tdDd00.1 (SPAdes)... | ecosystem: Environmental > Aquatic > Marine > Coastal >...
CTTCTTCTACCGAGAGTTTGACAGTCGTCTGAATAGATCGCGGGTCAAGTTGAAGCCCGCCACCACGTCCTGGTTCAGAGTTAATAATATAGCCCTCATCGCGCAGCGTACTTATGTCACGTAATATGGTACGTTTAGATACACCAATCTCTTGTGCTAAGTAAGCGACTGTCGAAGTACCATTACGGCGAAGGCAGCGTACGATGGCGTCTTGTCTTAGGCGAATATTCATTTCTTTAGCTTATCAATTTATGGTGCCAATATTTGTCACCATTACGCTATATAAATTAATTGAACACGTCATCAAGGTTATGTCGAAGTTGCAATCCACTTCCGAAAATCCTGAGGCATTGTCTGATTAATTTAAGTAAAAAGAGAAGCGTTATGTTTGACTCAACCTATTTTCCATATCCAACCCTTATTGCTATTAATGGCGTCGAGCTAGAAGTATTCGAAGCGGGGCAGCAAAATATTGGAAATCCAATAGTACTTTGTCATGGCTGGCCAGAGCTAGCTTTCTCTTGGCGCTACCAAATCCCAGCTCTGGTCGCTGCGGGGTATCATGTTATCGTTCCAAATCAACGAGGCTATGGTAACTCGTCTTGCCCGATTGATATTACTGCCTATGACATCGCGCATTTGACGGGTGATCTCATTGCGCTTCTTGATCATTATGGATATAAAAATGCGACGTTTGTGGGGCACGATTGGGGAGCGATGGTGGTTTGGGGGCTAGCTTTATTGCATCCAGATCGCGTTAGTAAACTGATTAACTTGAGCCTACCTTATCAAGAGCGAGGAGAAACACCATGGATTGAGTTAATGGAGCAAGTGCTAGGAAGTGACAATTATTTTGTTCACTTTAATCGACAGCCTGGCGTCGCAGATGCTGTGATGAACGACAATACATACCGTTTTCTCCGTAACCTTTATCGAAAAAACGAATTACCTAACGAACCTGAACCGGGTATGGCGATGATTAATCTTGCTAGAGCGGAAGTGCCCACCGGAGAGCCTTTAATGAGCGATAGTGAATTGGCGGTTTTTGTATCTGCCTTTGAATCGACAGGGTTCACTGGGAGTATTAATTGGTACAGAAACTTGGATCGCAACTGGCATTTACTGGCAGATGTAGATCCAATTATTCAACACCCTACACTTATGATTTACGGTGATCGAGACGTGATACCTAAGTTTGAAAAACTTACAGACTTTGTGCCAAATGCGGATGTTGTCCACCTAGATTGCGGACACTGGATCCAGCAAGAAAAGCCGCAAGAAACCAATCGAGCTATTTTAAATTGGCTACAGCAAAAAAACGCAACTGAAAGCGGTCATTCTAGCGAGCTTAATTGAGACTCTTGCGGTTGAATGGCTAGATATGCGAATTTGCCGCTCTCAACTTACTGAATAATTTTCACTCCATTCAAGTAATAAAAGATTACTCGTCATCAACAAAAGCTATTGCTCAGTACTGTGGCTTAGTACCAATAGCCAACTTACTGAGAAGCAAATACAAAAAAGGCGCTAACTCAAAGAGTTAGCGCCTTTCCAAACGTTTGGTGGAGCTGGCGGGAGTTGTACCATCAAGTCTTTATTATGAATCTATCCTCAAGTTTAAATATATCCATTTTATGACCTACCCTAGAATCTTGACTTTGTGCATTTTATGAACAAGTCTTATTCTATAACTCATAATTAGGTATGTTCAAATGTACATAACTCACAAGATAAAAAACTTAAATCTTCTATCTGACTTCTATGATTTGAAAAATTTAGAATTGAAAGGAGGAGTGCTCTGTGCAGATGGAGACAAGAAGACTTGTGAGAATTTATACGTTGTTTTAGAGGGGAAAACAGGTGTAGTAGTACCATGCGTATTATCATTTATAGTGTCGCACTATAGAAATCGTTCAAAAACTTCATCTGCAACACAGGCCAAAGCTTTAAGGCTATATTTCGACTTTCTCCATCAGCACAACTTATCTTGGAATGTAGGGGCACTAGAATCAGTAGATAGACCATTTACAGAGTTTAAATGGTGGTTAAAAGAACAGTATGAAGAAGGCGATATTGCCGGAAGTACAGCTAGGTCTTATTACAGCGTTGTCGCTAATTTTTATATGTACCATTTGCAAATTAATACTCCTTTTGTCTCTATTCCTATTGAGTATGAGGAAGTAGAAGTAAACCAACTAGACAATGACCCATTTGCTCATATTGCAGGTAGAACAGTCGTTAAATGTGTGCCTAAGGAAAAATTGGATGTGTCAGCTCGAAGTAAGGAAGGGTCTTTAAAACCATTTACTGTACATGAGCAAGAGGTGTTTTTTACGAAACTCAAAAAGCATGGCTCGGAAGAGCTTTTACTGATATGTACTTTGGCAATTTTATCTGGACTTAGAGCAAAAGAAATTGCAGATCTTCGGGTAGACATGTTTGCAGACTACAAAGATGATGACCCGCACTTTGAGTTAGAGCTAGGTCCAAAGGCAAAGCATAAAACGAAACAGCAAAGTGAACTACCAGTAACAATTGCTGGTGCCACCGTTAAGATGCTAAAGAGCTACCACGTTAGCAGTCGTTACATAAATCGATTAAATAAGTTTAAAAGCAATGGCGGGGAAAGGGCTAATGTTTTTATTACTCAGAGAGGGGGAGCTTATTCCCAGCACACTATATCGACACTTTTTAATCAATTCCTGCATGACCACATTTATCCTGAATTGCCAGATTTTTCGCATGACTTCCATGACTTAAGGGTTACGTTTGGAGTTGATGTTATGAATGCAGCTCTAAATGTTAAGAATCTTAGCAATGATGAAGCATTAAGATTCACTAAAAGCCAAATGAGACATAAAAAGATAACAACTACGCTGCTATATCTCTCTCACTTTCAGAAATCTAAAGCCTTGACAGAGCAATCAAGAATTAATGAGGAGTTGCTAAGTCTAGTCTTTGATGAGGCTGTGTAATGGCTAAGAAACCGAGCAAGGTTGAGGTAGCTATAAGTTCTCATTCGAGGAAAACTAGGGCTGCCGATATTGGATATAGCATCAAATTCAAACGTGAATTCGGTAATGAGTACTCCGAAAGTGTGTTGGACTGGATAAGAGAAACGGAGTTAGACACAAAAGTTATCAGGCAGGAGCTATCCTTATTTGTAAAGTATATTGCAAGTAGCTCGTTTTCTTCAGAAACCAAACTGACTAAGGTTCGAGAATTCAGAGGGTATGTTCAGCATTTAAGTGGTGGCAACACGATTGTGTCGATCGCATCAAAAGATAGTATTGAAAGTTATCAAGGTATATTACATAGAAGGTACAACCTTGAAGGGATAGTTAAGTCAACTTTTGAAAAGAAAAGGAAAACTCTGAAGCAAATTATGTATGACTGCTTTAGTGTCGAGAAGCTCAACTTCGACAAGATATTTCCGCCTTTGGGTAAGCGAACAGGGAAAGTCTTTGGAGCTACGATTAATGGGGCGGAGAACTCAAAAGGTTATAGTAAAGAAGGTTTTACAGCTCTTCTCAAGTTTTTAGTAGATGCTGCTGATTTTTATCAAAAGTTAAGTGCTAAAGGGGCTTCCATTGAGATATTGAATGACACCCAATTTCAACATGAATTTGGAGGTGTGACCTATAGTATTAAGCATAAGGTGGCGGGAGTTATCAATACTCGGGGATATATCTCGAACTTAGCTTCTATGTTTTACTCTTCAGCGTTTGTGGCAATAACAGGTATTAACCAATCTCCTGCTTTTAGATTGACGCGAAACTCTATATCTGAATCAGAAATAGTAGATGACATGATAAAGATATCGATAACGGATAAAAGAAAGAAGAGAAAAGATGCGGCAAAGCCATTACTAGTAAAGAAGCACTTTAGGACCTTACTCGAAAAGATCGTTGAGCATTCAAAAAGGATAGCTCCAGATGGAGGACTTCTTTTCCCATTTATTAATCCTGACGGTAGTATTGTTCCTATTCAATCACAAGCGTACAGTAGCCTATTGCGCAATACTCTAAATCCTCTAAATCTCTCACTTGGCAGTGAAAGTTTGAAGCTAGATACCCGAAAACTAAGGCATTCCTACGGACTATTTTTCAATAATATTCAGCAAAGAGCGGAAGTGTTAAATAACTCTGTGGCTGTTTCAGATAAGCACTATGATCAAGGTTCTGTCGAAGAAAACAATAGTGCCTTAAAGAAAGGTATGGCTGCCTATCAAGAACTATTTCAGGTCAAAGTAGTTGATGAAAGCACATCGAAAACTGTACTTAATGATAATGAAAACTCAACAAAAACACCTTCAGGTGGGGTTTGTTTCAATGCAGTATCATCTAAAGAAGCTGAAAGAAATACCAGAAAAATAAAGAAGTTAGCTTTACGTAAAAATGGAGAAGTCGTTCACTGCACCAGTTTCTTATTGTGTATTACCTGTCCAAACCATCTGTTTGTAAAATCTGAAAGTCATGTATATCAACTCATGTCATTGCAGCAAGTTCTAATTAACAGCCGATATGAAAGTGAAGCTGGTGGGCTTTTTGGGAGTAGAGAAGCTATAGAGAGTACTATCAACAGAATTACATATCTGGCCAATTATAAGTTGGACAAAAAACTTGTTAAGAAAGCCAAAAATATGATGAAAGAACATGGAATTTCGCCATTGTGGGTATATGATTTATGAGTGACATGCCTTTAAAATCAGTCGCTTATATCAAAGGGCCTAGTGAAAAGTTATCAACTCTGAGTATGTCTGATTTGATGACTCTAAACCCAGCTGTTACTTATGATTCAAAAGGTAATGTAGCCTCTAGGTTTGCTGACCCTGAATGGGATTTTAGTGCATATCGAGATTTAAGAAAGAACGATTCTAACTCAACTTTTATAGTACATTTCCCAATGGAAAAAATGTCTGGAAGATTACAATTAGAGTTGAGAGTTATAGTTTTAGGTGTATTTAGAGCAGAGTATAAATCTAGTGGTCGTGCAACTGTTGCCATTGATGCAATGAAAAGACTACGGCCACTCTTTAAAGAACTCGAAAAATGCAACCTAATGTCAGTTACCAAGCTCAATAGCAGCATCGGGTTGATTTCATACTTAGAGTCAGTTAAAGGAAGGTATTCGCATTCGACGCTTGAGGGAAGGATTGGCAGACTCCATTCGGCCTCTCGGTTAGAGTTAAACGGTTTGAAGATAAGCCTTCCACTACGTGAGAATATACTGGATAGCAATTGGAACTCTATTAAGCAGTTAGTTGCACCTTATGTGTCTGAAAGTTCTTATGTCAGACAAACGTTGTATATACCGTTAGAACTTCACTCCAAACTGTTATCTGAATCGTCAAAAATTGTGAATGAGGCACCGTTTCTCATCAAGAAAATTAATCGTGTTTTAGAGATAAAGTTTAAGCAAATAGCAGATTCTCGAGCTATCGCAGAATCAAAGTATGATGATGAAATTACGTATCATGCAGAAAGGATAAGAGTAACTCAAGAAAGAAAAGGGGAATTTAAAAGTTTAAAGCAGCTTTTAATAGATGAAGGGTTAGAAAGTATAGCGGCACACGGAAAAAATACACGAGTATTTCATGGGTATATAAGTCGGGTATTTGCAGCTTGCTACGTGATTATAGCATCTTACACAGGGATGCGGTTTGATGAGATTCTATCATTAAAAGACGATTGTTTTAAATGTACTCCTAGCAAAGACGATAAGTATTTTTATGTTCGCTCATATGAGACCAAAATCTCAGGTGGCTCTTATGTGGACTATATAACTATTCCTGAAGTCCAAAAAGCAATTGACTTGATAAAGCTGATACATACTCCAGCCAAAAAATTAGTTCCTTCCTTAAAGGGAAATAAATTTCTATTGATTAGTGCTGACGTAAGTATTCTTCCTACATTTGGCGCTCAAAACCCTGTAACAAAGTCATTGCAAGCATTGGCTAGACATATTGGTCTTATAGTAACTGAATCTGCATTAGAACAAAGTAAGGCGATGAACAGAGGACGAGAGTGTATAAAAGTTGGAAGTTTATGGAAGTTACATACACACCAGTTTAGAAGAACTTTGATCGTAAACTTCCTTACGCATGATCTTGCCCCTGCACATGCTGTTAAGCAGCAGGTCAAACATATGTATCAATTGATGACGGAATATTACGGTCAAGGTTCGGAGTTAGCGCTTACTCATAGATTGCTAAGAAACGAGCCAATTATGGAGGAAATCGCGAATGAGCACGTATTGGTTAAAACGAACATATTTAAAGAGTTCCATTACTCGAATTGTCACCTAGAAGGATTAAAAGGAAGGGAGATTGAATCTAAGAGAGGCGATGTCCCACAACTAACTGATGATGAAATTAGAGTTTTGATTGAGACAGGTCAATGGAATATTACTAGGACAGCCTTTGGTTATTGCACGAAAGCGCATAAATGTGAAAAAACTGATGTAGTCGATCCAACACTTTGTGGAGAGAGTTGTGATACAGCGATCATCACACGGGGAAATGCGATTAATTGGAAAAAACTATATGAAAGAAATGCCAAACTACTTCGTCTAGAGAGCTTAGACGGCTTTGCTGCGACAATAGATATGTTAAAAAGTCAAAACATAGTGGCGCTGCGAATCATGAAATCATTCAACATAGAAGTTGAGGTACAGATATGAACCATGAGCAAAAGTTAAGAGAAGCCCTAAAAAGGTTGATAGAAGGTAAGCCTACTTATGTGAGTATAGATAGGAAAGTATCGTTTTCTGCGGTAGAGGATGAAGCAAAGGTTAGCCGCGGTTTATTAAGGAATTACCCTTATTTGTATGAAGAGGTTAAAAACCTGAAAAACACGTATTACAACAGGAATTCTTGGTGACATAAGACTGTAGATTGGTGTTTGATTAAACGGTTAGCGAGAGAGATATGAAGTTGTTCTGATTAGAAAACTTGGATTGCTTTCCTGTAACCAAAGAAAGTTAGAATGCATTGATGTTACAAATTATGAACTCATTCAGCTTAAAAGCTGAGGTGAAGATATGAACAGCGAGCAAAAATTAAGAGATGCTTTAACAAGGTTGAAGGAAGGCAGGCCTATTCGTGTGAGCATAGACCGGAAAATATCGCTTTCTTCGGTAGAAGACGAAGCTGGCGTAGGTCGAAGTTTGATAAGGCAATACCCTGAATTGCATGCCGAGGCTCTAAAAGCAAAAAAAGCTCAAAAGCAGGACTTTTTAGGACAAAAAAAGACCGTAGATTTTGACGAGATAAAGAAAGAACTGGACGAAGTAAAGCAAGATCTAAACGAGAAGAAGAAAGAGGTATCGGAGTTACGTAAGGCAAAGAACGAGTTGATTAGAACAAATGCTGAGTTGTTTACTCTATTAAATGCGTTGGTACATAAGAGCAGACAAGCTATAGAGCTAGAAGACTTAGTTAGCTCAACAACAAAAGTGAACATCTCAGATACCTTAAGAGCCCTACTGAAGTGATTTTGAGGATACGGTTCTAAATTTTATATGTTGCCCTAAATGTACAACTAAAGATGAACTGAATGATCAAGCACCTAGAACCTGTTAGTAATGTAAGCTTTTTGTTGTGAACGATAAGAGATTGTTTCGCTTTGCAAAATAGCAATGATATTGACAAAGTTCATAAGGTTGATAATATGCACTTAAGCCCTTAGTTATGAAAGTAAGTTCTTACTTTCAAGAAAGGCGTACCGCCTTTCTGTAGCACTCCTGAGGTATTTTGAACTTCGAAAAGTTCAAATTTTCTCAGTGAGTTCCTCACTTCAAAAATTTGAATTTTTCGAAGTCAGTTTAAATTCTGAAAGATGCTCAGTTGCTCCGCAACTTCACATATTTCAGTCTTCAAACTGCTAGAGTAAGGGCTAATTTCCTTTGCTTATTCAAATGTTGGCGTTAACTATGTCGCTAAAAAACCGTCAGTCTACTTGGTTTGACCATCCGAAATTCCACTCTGCGAAAAACGTACTCATCGAGCGATTCAAATCACACCAAGGTAGATACCCAAGTGACTATAAACGATCACTCTTCGGAGGAGCAAAGCTGCCAAGAATCCTATTCATTTGTGGTGGTGACCCAAAGTATTGTGATAATCGCGGAATCATAGAGTCCTACCTAGACAAACATGCACCAGATCTAATGACCTTTCGAGCTGAAAACGCATGGGAAATTATTTCATCCAACCAATCTCAAAACAAAGATGGTTCTATAAATGCTCTAAGACTCGAGGAATGGTTAGCTGACTTCTCTGACGCCGTTATCATACTGGTTGAGTCATATGGAACTGTAGCAGAGCTTGGAGCTTTTTCTATAAGTAGCCGATTACGTTCAAAACTTTTACCGATTCTCGATAAAAATTTTGAAGATGATCTGTCTTTTATAAACACCGGTCCCATTAGCTGGATAAACAGTGATTCTCTCTATAAGCCTACAATATATGCTGACTTTGATACCATTTTAACCACTATGCCTTTAATGATAAGTAACCTAAGTAAAGGCTTTAAGTCACTAAAGAAAGATAATGATGATAAATTTGGCAATAAAAACTTCTCTCGAAAAGAACTTCTATTTATTGTAATAATAATCATTACAAGCATCGGTCCAATTGATGAAAAAAATATATATGACATATGTAGGCAGTCTTTCAAACTCAAAGGAAATGAATCTGAAGTAAAATTCATTATATCTCTTTGTGTTGCACTAAAAATAATAGAGTCTTTTGATTTCAGACAAACGAAATTATACACTTGTATTAATTATGAGCGACTATATAGAAATGAAACGACTACAAACTTATTAAGTGTCAGTCGTCGACTAAGACTTACTTGTTTATCTAAGCTTTTATATATAGATGAGTTTAAAGAAGCAATTAGTAAGGTGACTAATTAATGTTATTAGAACTAATTAGTAAGAACACTCTTATTGAAAAAGATCAAGTTTTGGATATAGCTAACAAAGCTAGCATCTCATATGCTAGGTTCACTATACCCAAAAAAGATGGGAGCCAGAGGCTAATATACCAACCTTCGATGGCGATACGTGCTCTACAAAAAGTAGTATATGATAGAGTCTTAGATGAGTTACCAGTTCATGATGCATGTTATGCATATCGAAAAGGTAGGGGATTAAAAGAACATGCTAGTATTCACAGAAATAGTAAATATCTATTAAGAATTGATCTAAAAGACTTTTTCGAATCTATTACGCGCTCTGATATTGAAAAATACTGTAATGAATATGTATCTAAAGTATTTCCTCTTTTTAATCAGGACGATTTTAATCTGATGATTAATATTGTTTGTCGAAAAGATACTATTACTATTGGTTCTGTAACTTCACCATCACTTTCTAATTCAATTTGTTATAATCTTGATGAAAAAATAAGCAGACTCTCAGGTTCTTATGGCGTTAGGTATACAAGGTATGCTGATGATATGTTTTTTTCAACTACTAATAAGAATGTACTAAAAATAATTCAGAAAGGAGTTTCTAATATAATAAAAAACTTAGATTACCCTAAGCTAACAATTAACAATAAAAAAACTAGACATTCATCTAAAAAAAATAGAATGAGCGTTACAGGTGTTGTAATAACTGTTGATAAAAAATTATCTATCGGTAGAGATAAAAAAAGATTCATTCGAGGGCAAGTTTACAACTGGAACACATTAAGTATAGAGGAAAAGTCATACTTATCTGGTTACTTATCATTCGTGAAGTCGGTAGAGCCATCTTACATAAATAGGTTGTGTGATAAGTATAGTTCTCAAGTCATTCAAGAAATATTAAGGTTTTCGTAGAATTTAATAGGCTAACTCTCTACAATAATTTCATCTAAGTAACTATTTTTACGAAAAATCTATTGATTCTTGCCATACATTACTTTTGCGCTTCAAAGCAGTAAGTTATCGGAAGCAGTAATTCCTGCCCCAACTCACTCTTGGACAAAAATGAGCTAAAGCTATTGATCTAAACCTGTTGTTTCAGATTAGGAAAAGAATCTTAACAACTCTAAGATACATCTTCGGTTTCTAGTGCTTCAAACCTTTCTGAGCCAGTTACCTGAATATCTAAGGAACGGTAAAGCATTTTATGTACCTTAATTTGAGAAGCACGCCTCACTTCACCTCTGCTCACCGTACTTTGATCAAAGAAAGACCACATAAATGTACTGAGCGCACTGATTTTTATTCCAATGGCTCCAACACGATATAGGCAAATTAGGATCTTATTTAGTATTTCTGCTTGTTTGACCTCTCCCGTTGTTTCAAAGTAATCCTTTACGGCACTGACACATGGATCATCTGTTTTCTGGTCATATAAATCAGTAATTATATGTTCTAGACGTGATTCAGAGAGATCTGAGCGTTTGAAAGACATCTGTAAACCCCTTAGAATTTCAACAGTTTCGTCAAATGAGGGGTACACCTCTCCCCACTCTTCTTTGAGAGACTTAAGTCTTTTCTCGGAGTATTGAGCTTCAGCAGCATAAATTGTTCTCCATGAGATTCGCTCACGTCCATATGCAACTTTAAAACACTCATTTACAAACTGAAGAATATCTCTGGGGCGAAAGAGAGTACGCTCCAGAATAAAATCAATGGCTAGTTGACCTCCTCCTTTAGTAGCTGAAGGGAATATGTCTTTGAATGTGACATCTTCATTAGTGTATTGTCGTTTAAATACTTCTTTGACGCGCTTTTCTATCAAAGCGGTCAACTCATCGCGTGTCCACTGTACGGGTAAAATATATGATTCATACTTTTCTTCTTGAAATCCAGCTCCCCGCGTTTTGTCGAAAACGAGATCTAATAAGTCCTTCCGCATAGCCGCGATAATCTTAATATTTTCAACTTTTCGGAAAGTTTTTATTTCCTCAATTAGTGCCCGAATGAACTTACATCTTGTAATTGTGTTTGCCCAGCTTTCATCCAATTGATCAATTACGATATAAAACTTTTGTTGGGGATCATGAAATGAGTGTTCTGCGATTAAATCTAGCATCTCGTTCAGTTTCTTAATTTGCAGACCACTAACAACCTGGCTAGCTCTTTGTTTTATCTCAGTCTTTTGCTCGTCAGTTAGTTTTTCAGCACCACTAACGCTGAAGGATAAACCTGTATATTTAGCACCTAAGTTTGCTTTGGTATCATTTTCAAGCTTTTGAGTGATTACTTTTAAGTGTTCATCGGTGTCAAGCCAGAACCTATCCCCCCATTCTCTAAAGTATTCAATAGCTTTTTTCTTTACAGAGTCTCTTCTGAAATAATCACTGATACTGTCAAAGAAGTTTCGGTTGTCTGTTTCATTCTTGATGTTATACCTGAGCTTAAGTAACTCAACTATAAGGATATGTCTCCATAGAAGGCGATAGAAGAGATCCAAATTAACGTCTAAGGTATCCAAGAATTGAATTATGTCTGAGTGCTCTAGAAACCTTACCGATATGTCATTGGGATCTATTTGTTTTGATTTTTCGGCTAGTTGGGAAATCTTATAGATTAGAGCGCTTTTTCCTGCTCCAGTTCTCCCTAATACGATAGATAGAGGGTCACCTACATCCATTAATTGACTTATGTACCCTTTATCGATAAAGCATGTCTCTAGCAAACTAGTATCGGTCTCAGCATCGAGGTCACCAACTTTCAGATGATTTTTGATTATAATGGGGTTAGCCAAGCGCTATTCCTTAACTTCTAATAACAACATGTAGCTAAAAGCTATTACCTAATATCAGTGTGGTCAATCAGACCTATTAAGAAATGAGATGCATAACCCATACCGCTGTTCAACGGTGTCCTACTTCAAATATTTAGGGAAGATATAGCACGAAAAAACTATAGTTATCTTACAATTTTGGTTGAGTACGCATACTTTCAACTAAGCACATTAGGTATCGAAAGCTGATAACACACTTTGGGGCAAAGGTGTGTTTGTCGAGATCAACACCAGCGCGCTTTTGGACAAACGCTTGTTAACGTGACTATTGAGCGTCAAAGGGGAGCATCAATTACCATAATATCTAGATATCGCACATCTCCATTTTTACTATATCAGGCGATAATCGTTTGTTCAGAGAAGGAGATATGCGTTTATCTAACTGTTAACAAGAACACAAATGACGTGATTCTCTAGAGTTAGGCATAATATGCGTCATAGTGTGGCTTGTCGTTCGTTTCTATGGCGTTTGTAATGATCTCCCATGCGTTAGTTAATTGCGGCTGCACAGCTTCGGGGAACTGAACGCCTAGTTCCATAGACTTAGCATGGCATTTTTCATTCATGTACTCATACAACGTATTTGCTTTAACTTCCGCATCTTCAATGTCTTTCAGTAGATTAGGTGCAATCTGGTCTTTGCCGTTACCCCTGAACTCAGTCAAATTGAAACGGAACGAAAAGTACACTTCCAGTATCTTCCTCACATACGACTGCACTGCAATAGAATCACAATTCTCTGGTCGTTCTACAGCTTCTTTAACCTTGCTGATCAAGTAAGCATACTCGGATCTGTGGTCTTTAAGTAGCTTAGGCAATGGGTCAATCTTAGATTGGTCGCCTGTACGATTAACTAAGAAGAACTGTGCTCGCTTTGCTGTGCCCGTCTTAGTCCTACTGAAATAGGACAACCACGTTTTTACTAAGTTGAAGAACTCAAAGTTATGCGTAGAAATGAAAAGCTGTTCTACGTGCTCATGACCTAGTTTACTTTTGATAATGCCAAGAACGTTATAAATGTGGTTTGAATCAAGGCTACAGATTGGGTCATCCAAATACACGATAGGTTTGATGCCATTTAAGGATTCATCTTCTAATTGTGTAATGAAGTACGCAAATGCTATTGCAGTACGTTCACCATCAGATAAGTGCTTTGCCTCTCTATCTTCACGCATGAACTTATACGTGCCATTTACAGGCTTAATCTCTATATCAGTCTTACCGAAGTACTGTCGCAAGTTGTCGTTTAGACTATGCGCTCCCTGTTGAGTGTTATTAAGTTCAGCCTTTATCGCATCAATACGTGCCTGATTAGCGTTGATCTCGTTTTGTGCGATGACAGCAGCATCTTTAAACGCTTGTATATCAAGCTGTGCTTGCGAGTGGTCGTAGCTCTGTGTTTCTTGGTACACATAGTGACGTTTGATTGCTTCAATAGCCTGACGCTGCTCAGTAGAATGGTTAGCAGCCCGCTCATTGTGCGCTGTTATTGGTGCGTTGAACTGCTCCATCAAGTCTGTAACTAGCGGTAAAGGATAGTCTGATGCATTAAATGGAAGTACCTCAGCCATGTGCTCTTTCTTGTCAGTAAGTAACTTAACCAGTGACGCTTTTAGTTCTTCGACAGAATCATCGATTGGCTGGATTTGGCTTCTTAATTCGTCAAAACCTTTCTGTAGATCTGGGTAAAGTTGACTGGTATCTGGAATACTTGATGTGAATGCTTGTGATTGAACCGAAGCGATAGCAACATCAATCCTTTGACTAAGGTCTTTGTACGCTTTCGAAAAATAAGCATTTAACTCATCAATTCTTGCCTGACTAATCGTGTTGTGACAGAACTGACAGGTGGTGTGTCCAGCGTTGCGCTCTAGCCCTTCTTCAACCCAACTTCTAAGGCTTTTATCTGCATCCAACTCAGCAATAGTTATCTGTGTTACTGAAGTCGCCATGATTGATTCAATGTCACCCAAAATACCTTTCATTTCGGGGGTGCTAAGTGTAACTTTAGGTACGCTTGATACAGCACTGGCTCTTGCTGTATCAATGTAAGCACTCATTTGTTCTGGTGTTAGATCATGACTAGCTTCAGAAGATGCAAGCATGGATCTTACGCTTGAAGCGTTGAACGTAGACCTACCTAGAATACTTAATACCGCAACGTTTCGACCTACTTCAGTTAAACGATTGTTTTTCTCTTTTTCTTTGCTTGCTGCGAATTTTGTGTTTTGATCTCGCTTAGCTTCCTTTGCAGGAATAGCCTCTTCCAATCCTTTAAGTTCTGTTTCTAGTTCGATGTTACGTTCACCTACGATCAAAACAGGGCTTACGCTTGATTCATCAAAATTAACGTTGTTAGCGATGTAATCTGAATTGAAAACACGTAGGTTTTCTACTTTTTGTAAGTTGTTACTCTTGATAGACCTTGCTTCGTGACAATCGACTTCAAAAAATGCACCAGTGAAGCCTTCTGGTATTTCACCTAGCTGCATTGCTCGGAAAACACGTGAAAGTGTGGTTTTTCCGGAATAATTAAAGCCATAGAATAAGTTAAATTGAAAGAAAGGTTGACCAGCATTAGTGTTGGCATCCTTGAAAATACCGAAGTTTTTTATAGATTTTACGCTTTTAAACATGCACATACCTCGAATAGGAGACTCTTCATTTTACTATGCATGATCTCAGATTGGATGTGACTGCTATCAATTTAGTTGCTTAATATAACAGGGCGTTAGAGCTACTAACCTTGAAGTAGTTCTTCCTAGTTGCAAACACGGGGTGGGGCAAAGGTTTGTTTGCTGTTATCGGCGCTGGCACACCTCTGGACAGAAATGAGTCAGCGCAATTGCTAATTTAGCAGCTTGCGGATTACTCTAAGTATGTCAAATGAACTGTAAGCTAAGCGTATTTGCAGGATGCCAATCAATGGAACTAAATCAAGAAGCTACGACCTAAATGGCTACATCCTTTAATAGTCGTAGTCTCATACCTAAATATCTTTACAAAACAACTAACCAGAAGCAGTACAACAAAGCCTCCAAACTCCCTTATCCAGTAAACTCCTCCCAAATTGCGAATTGACAAAAAACCTCCAACTAAATTGAACTTAATTGGAGGTCAAATGGTAATTGTTTTTAAGAACGGAGTTTTATTAAATTAACAGCTTAACTACGATCGTACGTCTACATAAACTGTATGATAACCAACTCCTTGTCCATCATTTGCTACTAGCTGTATTCTATAAACCCCAGGAGCTTTGAAAGTAACTTCTGTTGACAGTTTATTCTGAGATGAGAACTGAACATTTTTAGGGTCACCGTACTTAAAGTAAGTTGTTTTATTATTTTCATCTTCACCAGTCGGATATTTATCTACATCATCAGGTATTACAGTCCATTCTAAGTCGAAATCATCTCCATCTTTATCAAAAACATTCCCGCTAAGAGATATAGTATCACTCACATTCAAGTCTAACACTTGATCCTCTCCAGCATATACATCTGGTGGGATATTTGTGGATTGTTTAATTACCGTCTCGCTAGATTCGCCATCAACTTTAGCGGTCAATGGTTCTTCACCTACATTAAAATTGCGGAAATAAACGGAATCAAAATCTACATCGTTAATCTCACTAGATTTCTCCCCGGTAGCGAAACTTACATTATCAAAGACAAAGTCCTTAATCGGTGTTGTATCAGTTCCCTCTAACAACATAGGTCTGATCGACCAACCACCGGTAATATTTTCAAATCGAATATCTTTGTAGATAGGGTCTCGATTGTAGACAATATTCTTGTGGTCATAATTCGTTGTAATTTCAAGCATTGTCAATTTCTTTGAGTTTTCAGGCACATCTGCTAGATCTTCAATGCTCATATTACGCACACGAATATGCTCGTACTGTGCACCTCTGTTTTTATTCGTTTTAAAATAAAATCCTTTACGGAGGTCTTTAGCGACTGCATTTTCGATAAATATATTTCTAACTCCTCCAGAAGCTTCTGATCCAAGAGCAACAGCATCATCAGCTAGGAATTCAACGTTTTGTACCACAACATTTGTTGTTGGGATTCTTTTCTTAAGGCCATCAAGATCTCGGCCAGATTTGATTGCTATTGCATCATCTCCAGTCGCAAAAACAACATCATGTATATGAACGTTACTCGTTGCCTCTATGTCAATACCATCGTTATTTTTATTCAAAGAATGCATTGTAATATTACGCACTGTAACATTATTAGACATGTAGAAATGATTTACCCAAAATGGCGCATCAATAATATCAACACCTTCTAAAAGAATATTTTCTGAGTCATAAAACATAATAAATGCTGGACGCAGCAAATCAGCTTCTTCGTATTTTCGCTCCCAAAGTGGAGCCAAAGCATTGTTTTGTGCTCTTAACTTTGTCTCAGCATCATTCTTTGGTGAACCAGACACTCGTTTTAAAGATTCATCTTTTGCTTTCTGTACCCATGTAGACCAACTTTTTTCAGCTTGACCATTAAGGGTGCCAGAACCAGTGATAGCTACGTTCTTCTTTTGGTATGCATAAATTGCAGGTGCGAAGTTATATAAATCCACACCTTCATACCTAGTCAATACTTGAGGGAGATAGCTATCATAATTTGTAGAAAATAATATTTCAGCGCCTTCTTCTAGATGAAAGTTAACATTGTTTTCTAGAAAGATAGGACCATCAACTAAAAACTTACCAGAAGGAATAACTACTTTACCTCCGCCATATCGAGATACATCACGAATTGCTCTTTGTATAGATTCTCTTGCATCAGTTTTTCCATCAGCAATCGCTCCATATAAATCATCAGTTACTTTAATCTGATAATCTTGAAATGTTGGAACTGTTATATTTTCTAATATAACAGGAACTTGAGCCCAAGAACCTTGGTAATTATTATCACTCTGAGATTGAACAGCAAAACTGTTATTCGAAGCCAGCGCAGCTGCTATCGAAAAAATTAAAAATGACTTTTTCACAGTAAATATTCCCTTGTTTTATTGGATAAGAAAGTAAAGATTCTAAAATTATATTTGTTCGGTACAGGATTAGATAATCTATTAATTATCATAAGATCACACACCTCTAATTTTCATTTAATAACAAAATAAAATTAATTTAGAGGCATGTTTTTGATTATTCTATTAATTATTTATAAAAAGCACGTTTTAGTGCCATCTCTAAACCACGTACTTCAGCAAGGCCTTTCAAGCGACCGATGGCTGAGTAGCCTGGGTTGGTCTTCTTCTTCAAGTCATCCAGCATTTGGTGACCATGATCAGGACGCATTGGGATCAAGCGGTGGTCGCCTACTTCTGCGCGGCGTTGTTCTTCATCCAGAATCGCCATCACTACGTTGTACATATCCACATCGCCATCTAGGTGCGCCGCTTCGTGGAATGTCATTGGGTTGCTTTCTTCACGCTTGGTTGAACGCAAGTGGGTGAAATAGACACGGTCACCATGCTTCTTGATCATCTTCACTAGGTCGTTGTCACCACGCACACCGTAAGAACCCGTACACATGGTTAAACCGTTCATTTTACTTGGTACTTTTTCAGTCAACCAATCAATATCTTCGATAGTTGAAACAATACGCGGTAAGCCAAGAATTGGACGCGGTGGATCGTCTGGGTGTACTGCTAACTTCAAACCATGCGCTTCACACAATGGCATAAGCTCTGCTAAGAAGTGCGCCATATGTTCGCGCAGCTTGTCTTTACTGATGCCTGCGTAACGATCCAGCTGTGCTTGAAACTCCTCTAGCGTGTAACCTTCTTCAGCCCCCGGCAAACCAGCGATAATATTGCTTGTCAATTGCTGGATTTGTTCCGTCGTCATGTTGTTAAAGTATTCAAGCGCCTGCGCTTGCTCAGCTTCGGTGTAATCTGCTGCTGCGCCCGGACGCTTGAGGATGTGTAACTCGAATGCCGCAAAAGCTATTTGGTCAAATCGTAACGCTTTAGAACCATCCGGCATTTCAAATTCGAGGTCTGTACGTGTCCAGTCGAGTACTGGCATAAAGTTGTAGCAGACCGTATCTACACCGCACTCTGCTAGATTACGCAGCGTTTGTTTATAGTTATCGATCCATTGTTGGAAGTTACCCGTCTGGGTTTTGATTTCTTCGTGAACAGGGACACTTTCAACCACCGACCACGTTAAGCCTTTTTCTTCGATGATAGCTTTACGTTTTAAAATCTCTTCTTTTGACCACACTTCACCATTGGGAATGTGATGCAAGGCATTCACAATACCTGTTGCGCCTGCTTGACGAATATCGTCTAGCGACACTGGGTCATTCGGGCCGTACCAGCGCCAAGTTTGTTCCATGACAATCACCTTTTTTAAGACACACTCAGCCCGCTCGAATTTATCAAGCTAAGTGCACAACGACTTCTTAATATGCAGCCACGATAATGCGGCTGCGCTGACTAAAGCCGACCGAAGCCGGCAATATGGTTAACTGTTTTCAGCGCCCTGCAGAACAACAGGGTTGGAACTGAATAAGTAACCATCAAAATTCGGGTCATCGATGTCAGACAGCTTCAATAGGCGCTGTTTAACGTTTTCAAGGTGTTGCCACATGGCATTTTTTGCAGCGATTGGATCTTTACGCTGCAATGCGGCAAGGATTTTGGCGTGATCGTCTAACCACTCTTCACGGTAGTCTTGACCAGCAATGTGAGAATGAAGTTTATTCCACATTGGGCTGCTCTCGCGTCGCTCCCAAGATTGCTTCAGCATGTCCACCAGCACAGAGTTTTGAGTTGCCTCTGCAATGCACATATGAAACTTCTTATCACCGTTACAATCTGCGGTACCGCTGGCGAGTTCTTCTCGTTCTAACTCAAGGGCTGCACGCATTTTCACGATGTCGCCTGGCGTCACTTGCATCGCTGCAAATTCCGCAATGTTACTTTCAAGTAACTGGCGAGCTTGGAGCATTTCAAACGGACCGGCATCATCGCTGATCACGTTCTCACGGGAGTTCGGTTGAGATGGAATATTGATAACATACACCCCAGAACCTTTCTTCACTTCGACAAGGTTTTCCAGCTCCAGCATGATGATCGCTTCACGCACTACTGTGCGGCTAACGTCGAGACGTTCTGCGATATCGCGCTCAGGCGGCAGCCTATCTCCGACCACGTAACGGCCATTGATAAGTTCTTGTCTAAGGACT
>Ga0209379_10001074_pt1 | contig 18951 bp, 18 predicted proteins | sample tdDd001_FD_187124 | JGI IMG/M metagenome (GOLD analysis project Ga0209379, IMG submission 187124) | Marine sediment microbial communities from the Atlantic coast under amendment with organic carbon and nitrate - tdDd00.1 (SPAdes)... | ecosystem: Environmental > Aquatic > Marine > Coastal >...
GAGTGTTGCAAGTGCAGTTTCAGGTGAAGGTCTTAGTGCTGTAGCGGCTACAATTAGCTCTCAAGTCGGTGCTTCAGCTGATAACAAAACGTTTGCTACAGTGTTCAAGTCAAGCTCTATTAGTGTGTCCTCACAAGCAAATGCGCAAGCTGTAATGGCTGGTATGGATGCGATGATAGCGGTTGTAGATAAGAAGCGTGCTGAATTGGGGGCGGTGCAAAACCGTTTTCAATCAACGATTCGTAATCAATCAAATATTGCTGAAAACCTAAGTGCCGCGAAATCACGTATTCAAGATACTGACTTTGCGCAAGAAACAGCTAACTTAACTAAGATGCAAATCTTACAACAAGCGAGCCAATCAATCTTAAGTCAAGCAAATCAACGCCCTCAAGTAGCGCTTTCACTACTAGGCTAATATTTGTTTTATAAGTCACTTCAGACTCAGGAAATTTGCTCTGAAGTGGCTTATACTTAACGAGTAAGATATTAAGAGGTGTTACTATGATAGATCTTAATTCAACACAACGGTCTAATGATAACCTTGCGACTAGTGGAAATTCTGCAAATTTAAAAGCTGAAATAGATGATATTAAAGCAAATAAAGGCACAGAACTTGCTGGAAGAGAGGCGGTGGATATTGAGCTGGTTTCTAAACAAAAAGACAAAAAAGATCTAATTGCCGAAGTAAAACAAAACTTAGAAAAACTCAATAGCTATATCCCAGTTACATCAACAAATTTAATTTTTGAATTTGATGAAAAAGGGGAACCACCCATTATCAAAGTTCTTGATAAAGAAAATGATGAAGTAATTCGAGAGATTCCAACAGAAGAATTCCGAGAAGTGGCTAAAGCTTTAGAAGAGTTTGCCGATAAATTAAGCAATAAAGGTTTGTTGTTCGATAGAACTGCATAAAGTTAATATTTTAGGAGTATTACAATGGCATTAATTACATCTGCTGGGGTTGGTTCTGGACTTGATCTAGAAAGCATCATCAGTGCGACACTATCAGCTGAAGATACTCCCAAAATGAATGCTTTTGCTGAAAAAGAAGAAACCTTACAAGTTGAACTTTCTTCGTTAGGCGAAGTTAAGTCTGCAATGTCAAAGCTTCAGGACACTATTGAAAAGTTAGCTGATATTGACAACTTTAATAAGCGTATAGCTAACATTAAGCAGCCGACAAGTGATGATGGTGACCTTATATCTGTAACACCAACCTCAGATATTTCACCAGGGGACTTCAATATTGAAGTGGTTGAGCTTGCTCAGGGTAGTCGCGCAACTTCCAATGATGGCTTATTTACCTCAACAGACGATGTTGTCACAGCTTCTGGTGGTACTTTATCTTTTGCTGCAGGTGATAAGAGTTTTGACTTAATACTTGATGCTGGTGCGACATTAGCAGACTTACGAGATGCAATTAATGACTCTGATGACAATTTTGGTGTCACTGCGAACATTATCAACACAGGCACAGAATCAAAATTAGTTCTCACGTCAAATGTATCTGGTGCAGGTAATGATTTAGTTATTACCAACGATACTGCCGAACTTGATAATGTTTCAACACTTGCTAATGATGGTGTTACTGCTGGCGGTATTGCTATTGCATCAGGTGATGAGGCTAAAAGTGCAGAAATCAAAGTTGATGGTATTTCAATTGTTAATGATACCAATACATTTAAAGATGCTGTGCAAGACATGACAATTGTTGCTAAGCGACAAAGTGTTGACGGTGAGATTGCCAAATTATCTGTAAACGTTGATACTGAAAGTGTTACCAAGCTAGTTGATGAGTTTATCGCGAACTATAATAATTTAATTGGTCAAATTGGCTTGCAAACGCGTGTAGGTAAACCTCTAAATGCAGATTCAACAATTCGTTCATTCGATTCTCAGCTTGTTAATGCCCTTTCGACACCTATTACAGGAGCAGGCCCGTTTTCAAGTATCTTTGATATAGGCTTAGGTGTTGATAAAGATGGTTACTTAGAAAAGTCTAGCTTAGTCCGTAGCTTAAACGAAGCTATGGATGAAAATTACGATGATATTGGCAAGGCTTTTGCAGGTGAAAATGGGATAGCAAAACAATTAGAGTCTCTTTTTGACAATTACTTAGACTCTAAAGGAATCATGAATCAACGAGAAACTAACTTAAATTCTCAACTTGATGACCTAGAAGATGATGTTATTAATCATGAATATAGAATGGAAGAGTTAGAAGCAAGGCTTCGCCAGCAATATGCAGGTTTAGATGTGTTGTTAGCGCAAATGCAGTCAACACAAACGTACTTAAGTGCACAACTATCTAGTCTTCCAGGATTTACTAAGTCATCATCATAAAAGTTATTTTTCTCTTTGTTTAGGCATATAGGTGAACCATGTACAACGCAAAAGTAAAAAATTACCAGAAAGAAGCACTGAAAACGCGAGTAGCAGGTGCTGACCGTTACGAAATCATCCAAATGCTAATGGCTGGGGCCATAGAAAAGATGGTTTTAGCTAAAGTGGCGATAGATAAAAAACACTTGGAAGCAAAAAGTGAGCATATCTCAAAGGCATCTGCGATCATTGAAGCTCTTCGTGGCTGTTTAGATTTTAATGTTGGTGGTGAGGTGACTGAGAATTTATATTCACTTTATTCTTACATGATTGACAGGCTCATCGACGCAAGTATTAAAAATGATACTTCAATCGTTGACGAAGTATCTGGTTTGTTGAAAGAAATTAAATCTGCATGGGATGCAATTCCAGCCGATATCCGCAATCAAACTTTCGCTGAAAACAGTGCTCATGCAAGCTAGGTTGGAACAATTAGAGTCAACGCTATCTCAGTTAGAAAAGCATGTTGGTGAGTTAGAGATAAAAGAGTCTAACTCACAACTACAAAACCTATTGAGAGACTTAAAGAAAGTATTCTTATCAGAAGAATCTATATCTGAATCAGATAAAGAGGCTCTCCACACTATCAACTCTCGTATTATCACGCTTTGTAATGGTCTAGCTGAATTAAAAGAGCAAAAAAAAAGAGAATTATCTACAATAGTTAAAAATAAGAAAAAGGTTGGGATGTATAACCAACTGAAATAGGCGTGAAATTTATGACCCTTCCAGAAGATTTAAATAGAAAACTTAAGCAACTCGAACAAAAATTAACAGAAGCAGAAGCGCATGAGTTAAGAGAGCAAAAATTTGCGTTAGAAGCAAATGAAAGGTTTACGCTAAATTTAGAGATATTTAGACAGTATTATCCTGATATTTTTGATGCTGTAAGTAAATATAAACCTAAAGAAGATTTCTGCATACATGTCACTAAGTCAGGGCATGGTAACTTTAGACCAACAGGCTCTGAAGTAGTGCTTTATAATGATAACCCAAAGGCTCAAGCCAAAGAGCAAGTAGATAAGTATACCTCACATGCAAACTTTGGTCGTACAGACTATATTTCTACTCAAGAATTGAAAACGAATGATGAACGATTACATATGAAATATATGTCTAGAGTTAGTTCTGTACTAAGCGAATTAAAGTATGAAAAATCTCATAAGGTGACTAGCCGTTTGCCAAGTCACTACCCGACAGCCCTAATATTTGGTGTTGGCCTTGGCTATCATATCACTGAGTTGTTGGAAAAACATAGTTTTGATTACATATTCATTTGTGAGCCAGATTTTGAACTATTTTTTGCTAGTTTGTTTTGTATTGATTGGCATGAAGTAATTAAAGGTTTAGATGAATCAGGGGGATCACTCTTTCTATGCATTGGTGTTGATTACGAAGCCTTTTTCGAAGAAGTTTATAGAATATCTTTAGATGTAGGTTCAACTGCTTTTATTAACAGTTTTTGCTTTCAGCATTACCCATCTAAAGTAATTAATGAATTAATAAAGACATTTTTTAAAAATTACTATCAATTACAGCAAGGTTTTGGGTTTTATAACGATGGGATAACAGGGCTTGCGCACTCTATTTATAATGTTGAAAATGGAGCTGAGTTTTATTTCAGAGATAAAAATAATAATCACTATTTAAGCGATATCCCGGTTTTTGTAGTAGGTAATGGTCCTTCTTTAGATCAGTCAATTGAACTAATTAAAGAAAATAAAGATAAAGCTATAATTTTTGCTGCCGGAACGGCACTTCAAAGTTTGTTAAAAGTAGGTATAACACCAGATTTTCACGTGATCGTTGAAAGGCCAAAATCCCAATACGATATTTTATTAGATATTTTGCCAAAGGAGGAGTACAAGAAGCTAAACCTTTTGTCAGTTGATGTTGTTTATCCTGAACTACCGAACCTTTATAAATGGGCTGGTTTAGGTTTAAAAGGCCCTGAAGCATCTACCGCATTTTTGAGACTGCACAGCATTATAAAATATGGAAAATCAATTACAGAATTACCAGCAAGTGGGCCTTTTGTATCTAATACTGCCTTTTCTTTTGCAACAATGTTAGGTTTTAAAAGTATTTATCTAATAGGTGTCGATAATGGTTATTCATTAAATGGTCAAACGCATTCGAAGTTAAGTATTTATTCAGATAAAGAACTTAAGTCAAATTATAGTGCTCCTGCAGGTGCAAAAATCGAATTTGAGGCGAATATAAATCACCCTGTAAAAGCAACTCATTTAATGGCTATGTCCAAAAATAGTATTGAAAGGTTACTTATGAAGTTACCTAAATCAGTGGCCGTATACAATGTGGGTGAAGGGGCTCGAATTTCAGGAGCTCAGCCTTTATTAGAGGATGATGTAATTTTATCAAAAGTGATCGATGATAAAGACATGATTATTGAAAAGATTAAACAATCAAACTTCCAGAAAGTAAGTTTTAATGATTTTGAAGGTAAGCTTAACTTTGATGAATTTGAGTCTCTTTGTGATCATTTGATTGGATTAGCGAGTAGTGCCTACTCATCTCGTGAAGAAGCTAGTAATTTAGTTAATAGGCAGCAGCGCGTTATATATGCTTACAAGCACTCAGCACACCCTCATATTTTTAATTTGCTAAAAGGGACGATGTTATACTTTTTTTGCCCTCTTCTGACTACTTTATATTATTTTGAAGATGAGGAAATATCTAAAAGTTATTTTTCTCGGATTAATGAACTTTGGATTGCTTTCTTGCTTGAGGTAAAGAGTGATTTCAGAGCTAATTGGAACACTAAGTGTAATAAATCACGTCGAGGCTCAAATCCTTAGTAAGTTTAACTAGGACTAAAAAATGTCTAGTGAAATCAGGGAAGTCCAACCTTCAATATCTAACAGGTGGTAAACTATTCTGGCTCAGAAAAATTTAGCTCAAACATAAGCTGACAGACAAGATATAAATGGGTAATTGTCAGATCAAATTTGAGCCAGTACATAGTTAAATATTCTCAGATACTTACAGCCTTTACTAATTCATTATCTAATGCAATTTCTATGAGTTTAATTACTTCATCTGTTTTGATATTTAGTATATTAGCTAAGTCAATTACATCATTTTCTCCGTCACAGTAAGCTAAAACATTAAGAAGGTTCCTAGCAATATTTGATGAACCTTTTTTGCTAAGAGTTGGGTATAAGTTATATTTGCTTAATTTAGGTTCACATAACTTAGTTGTAATATACTTGTGGTTTTTTTCAAATAATTGAACACACTTCTTGGCAAAGTCTAGCCCACCTTTTAAACCCGAGGGGGTCATAAAAGTTAAGTCATCTAACGAAGTGTGGTACTCAGGATAAACTCCATACTTTGTCCTCATTATAGAAGTAATTGGTAAATCTATATTGGGTGCACAATATTGGCGTTCATCACTTCCTCTTTTTAAAAAAGAGTATATCTTCGCGTCATTTTTATAGTTTTCACTTAATACCTTTTGAACGACTTTGTCACTCAAGTTATCACCATAACGTGATTGTACAGTTGAATAGTCACCGTCATCCCCTATGCATGTTAAAACTAAGCCTGCAGTAATATTATTTTTTAAATATTCTAAATTACGGCTTAAATAGGTGATTGTGCCAATAGTCTCTGTTGTAAAAACAAAGCGATAACTATAAAAGTTATTCTCATTTTTTGCTAACCAGTTGATCAAAGCCAAAGAGACAAGGGGGCCTGAAAGTTCATTATTTGCGAGTGAGGGGTGGCAAACATAACTAGATATTAAAATTTCTTTTTTACTTTTACCTGGAATAAGAAGTTCTGCATAGGTTAAGGAACCATCAAAATGATGACTGTTAATGAATACGTGGTAATCATCTTCAGTTAGAGACTTTCTTTGTTTGTCTGTTATGCAAAAACCCCATCGAGGCTCATAATAAGATGTAACATAAGGAATTGCTTCAGGCTGTTCAGGCAATGAATGCAGATGTTTTTGTAGCTCATTAAGCGGGATTATTTTATCGACTTGGGTTGAGTAGCCAAGTACATGTAAATTTGAGTCTTTAAAATCTACTACAGTATTCCCTTTAGAATCTTTTATCCATGCTTCTTCGATACTCCACTCTTTAGGAACAGTCCAATCAAATGCTGGGGTACCAGAACGTACTTCATGCCTAACTAATGAGTACCCCTCAATATAGTTATCAATAATATCTAAAGTTTTTCTAACACCATTACCGGTAATGCTTCTGCAAATAGGAAATAACTCCTGTGCGATTTGATGTAGTGCTTCTGCGTCTAGTTCTTTAAAGTTTGACATAGTAGACTCCAATCTAAAGGGGTTCCTGCATTAATATTTTGTTTTGCTGTACACTTTAATACTTTGTTTTTGTTTTTTGGGGGGAGGCCATGGCCAGGGCGAATACTTCTTATCATGTCACTAGTGATAAGACGTCCTTTTGGGATGTCTTTAACAGCATATAGTGACCGGAAGTTTTTGCGTGGTGACGAGTTACTGTAGTCAACCTTACCAATAGTAGCGAAACCGTTTCGTAATTTATCGGTGAATTCTTTCATTAGGGAAATAGGTAAAGAAAACTCAGAGTCAATTGCTCCGTCTTTTTGACTCACGGTAATATGCTTTTCGATCATCGAAGCGCCGTTGGCAATAGCAATAAGAGAACATATTTCATCCGTACTATGGTCAGAAAGCCCAATAGGGATATCAAAGCTTTGTTGCATATCAGTGATTGTTGCTAAGTTAAATTTGTCATAAGGGGCAGGGTAGTTACTTATACAATGCATTAAACCGATATTTCTATTCCTTACTTTTTTACATGTGTCTAATACCTCCTCTATTCCAACTTTATCTATGATACCAGTTGAAATAATCACAGGTTTTAGCGTTTTAGCAGCTGCCTCAATTAAATCTAGGTCCATTGCTTCAAAAGAAGCAATTTTGTATGCAGGGCAGCCTAACTCTTCTAAAATGCAAAGTCCCTCATGAGAAAATACGGAAGAAAATAGAGTGATACCTATCTCTTTCGCATAATCAAATAAAATGGGGAGCCACTCCTTAGGGGTTGCGCCTTGTTCATAAAGTTCAAACAAGCTACGATCTTTCCACAAACCACTTTTTACAATGAAGTCACCTTCACTGATATCCAATGTCATATCATTAGCAGTAAAGTATTGAATTTTTACAGCATCAAAACCATTTTCTTTCGCTGCTAATATTAACTTCTTAGCACGATCAATCTCATTGTCATGATTACCTGATATCTCTGCAATTAAATAAGGTTTTGAGTGGTTTTGAATGTTGAAATTATCTATTACAATTGATTTATTAAACATAGTGTTAGTTTGCCTGGTCTTCTATGAATTTTCTGAGGTTAATAGTGTGTTTTATTGCAAAGTTACCCGAAACATCAGCTTTTTCGGGTATATCACATACAACAGTTGAACCAATTCTAACCTTTGCTTTATCTCCAATTTTAACCCAGTTTGATATCGTACAATTGGCGCCAATCCACACATCACTTCCTATCGTTGATCTACCAGCAATATTTGAGTTACCACTAATTTCTGTGGATTGTCCGATAACAACATCATGAGCAATGTTTACGCCAATTCCTATGTGGCAATAATCACCGATAAGTGTTTTTCCCGAGTAAAACAATCCTTTTGAAATGTTTGAATTTGCATGTATGTAGCATCCTTTACCAATAATGACTGAACCATAATGAGTAATATGCTTTTTTATGCCATTTATTGACTTCGCAAGCATTCCTTCGGTGCTAATAGTGCAGTTTTGGGCTATGTATGCATCATCATTTAACACCGTGTTTTTTCCAATATATGCTCCTGAACAAATGGTTGTATTATGACCAATGTGAACAGGAGGGCAAATAACAGCATTTTCACTAATTGAAGCTGTTGGGCTCACATAGTGGGTTATTAATTCTTTTGTTGAGAAGTAAGTATTATGAATGTAATGAAATAGATCATCGAATCTATTAGTTGTTATCACCGCTTTATCAGTCTGAATGATTACTTCAGGAGCAATTATGCAAACTACATTGCTATTGTTTATAGCTTGTTGGAAGTATTTTTTATTTGCTGCGAGTACGATGCATTCATCTCCTGTTCCCCAACAAAAATCTGTACATTTTGCTTGAATGTCACTATGAATATTCTGTGTTTTAATATCATCAAATACAGATAAAAGTTCGTTTAAAGGGATTTTGGTCATGTAAGCAATACCTCTGCTATTCTTTTTGCTGCTAACCCATCTATAAGTGGCTTTCGTGGTTTTTTAAGAGAAATGTTATTCAGAAGTTCCTTAAAGGGTTGCCCACTTATTTTGTTTGTTAGACAACCTAAACTATGTGCTAAGCCTGATTGTTGCCAAGAGTTAGCTATTTTTATTTGATTCTCAGCGAAGTAACCACAACTGAATGGTATACCAATATATGCCATTTCATAGCTTAAGGTGCCTGCAGAAACAATAGCATAATGACAGCGTTTTATTATTTCTGAATAATCACTTAAGTCGACATGAGTTGTAATGTTAGCGTTGTTTAGTTTTTCTACTAAAGGAACTGAGCTAGATAAGGATGATGCTACAAGGTGGATCTCACCTTTGTATACCCTACTAACCTGGTTGATTATGCTGGCGGCAACACCATTATCATTACCACCGCCCATGCAAACAAATACACCCTCACCCTCTAAAGGTTTAGTAACCAAATTAGGGTTTATGATGGCAAATTTAGCGCCGCAAAGCAGCTTGATTTCTCTATTTAGTACCGCCTTTTTGTACCAGCCTTTATTCGCACAAGGGTTTATATTTATTACAAACTTACCTAAATAACTTCCTTCGCACTTAAAATCATATTGACCAAACATAATCCCATAGGAAGTTAGAGTTTCCTGGAAGATCACATCACATTGATAATGATCAATTAAAAGTTTGGGAATATTCTTTTCAATACATATTTGCGCAATTTCACCAGCATCTGAAAAGCTACTATTTATTTTTATGACCTCATCAAAGTGTAGATCTATAAATGAGTTATTGAAATTTTTTCCGACAATTGCAATGGTTTTTTGTTTTCTTTTTTTTAGTTCTTTAGCTATTTCATTGCATCGGTTAAGGTGTCCATAACCAACACTTGAGTTAGCATCAAAATTAAATCCAATAGCCATTAATTCTGTTTCATTGCTTTATAATACAATTCAGCTCTAACCCAATCATCTTGAGTATCTATATCATGAACTAAATAGTGAGGTAATATATGTATTAGTGCGTCAGATGAATCTATAACTTTTTTAATTTCCTTATCGTTGATTGTTTTATACCAATAAAACTGTCCAGCGTCATGGTAAGCTTTCTGTAAATCTTGCGATCTGTTGCTGACGTGTTGAGGAAATAAAAGCTCAAGTCCGTTTTCTGTCTGGGTAAATCCCCTATATGGGCTGTAATGGAATTCAGTAGCACTGAAACAAGCATTTTTCTTGTTTGACTGATTGAGCATATCAAATGAATTTATCAACTGTTCTGGATTTATAAATGGAGTAGTTGGGTAAATACAGCAAATGTAATCAATGGTTTGTGTTTGCTCAAAAAAGTTTAAGGCATCTTGAACTACTTCTCTGGTAGGAGCGAAATCATCAGCTAGTGCAGGGTCACGCATGAAGGGAACCTCAGCGCCAAATTGCTTTGCTATTTCAGCTATTTCAAAACAGTCAGTAGATACAACCACCTTGTCAAATAAACCACTGCTAATAGCTGTTGTTATTGCGTACCCGATAATAGGTTTACCGCAGAACAGCTTAATATTTTTTTTGGGTATTCTCTTACTCCCACCACGGGCAGGAATGATCGCTATTTTCATTTATTGTCCAGTCTTTATTCGTGTAAGCCACACTCACGCTTTAATCCAAAAAAGCGTGTTTGTTCTATGCTTTCTACTTCATATATTGATTTAGTAGTGTGAGTATCACCGATTGAAATATATCCCTTATGCCACAGGGGGTTGTACTCAAGAGAGTTATCTTTTATGTAGCTATCAATATCTTCGGAGGTCCAATCTAGAATAGGAGACACTTTGTATCGATTATTTGATAATTCAACAAACATTTTTTGTTCACGTGTGGGTGACTGTTCCTTCCTTATTCCGGAGAACCATGTTGCCGCATGTAAATCATTTAATGCGCGTTGCATAGGCTCAACTTTCCGGTTTTGATTGTAAAGTTCCAAGCCCTCTAAACCATTTTCCCAAACTTTTCCAAATTTTTTTTCGTACTTTTCTTTATCGAGCAATGGCCTAAATGTTTTCAAATTTAAGTTAAGTGTAGATGTTAGGTGTTTTGAAAATTCAATTGTCTCATCAAATAGGTAACCCGTATCAATAAAAACAACTAAAATATCAGGCTTATGGAATGTCATTAAATGGAGCATAACAGCAGCTTGGGCACCGAAACTAGTACTAACGATATGTTGTTTAGGTAAGTTTTTTAGAGCCCAGCTTATACGTTGGCTAGCAGTCCAGCTAACCATGCGTTTATTGATTAAGTCGATATCTATATTTGTGTCCAACATCATAACTCCATCACTTCAGAATTAAATTACTTTTAATTATATCGGCCGAAGTTTAGAAAAATTTATTTGAGATGAATTGAGCACAAAGTATCAGAGCGCAACCCTAGTCTAAGTGTCTCTAGAGAGATAACATCTTCATATGCAATATTTCCCATATTTACATCTCGGCCATATTGCTTAATCATGAAAACTTGGTGGGCTTTTTTGGGGGCTTCAAAGATTAATTTGTCGATTTCAACACCTGATTCCATTACCTCCTCGACTAATCCCATTCTTATTTCGCCATCACCTCGATATAAGCCAGCTGTTCCACTTTCTCTTCCTTCTAAAATAATACTTTTTGCTCCAGCATTAATTTCACTTTTTATTTGCTCTACCCACTTTGATGGAGAAACAACCACCTTATCATCTTTACTGCCCACTTCAGAAAGCACAGTAAAGTCTTTGGCAAATCGGCTAATTAGTTCGTTTTTTTCTTTTTGTGGGATTGAAATTGTACCGTCAGATATTTCAATTAAAGATAATTTATGTTGTTTAAGAAAATCGATGTATTCATCCACTTTATTAGTCAAGTAACAATATTCGAACAAGGTACCACCAAGGCAAGGTTCTATACCATGAGATTTAATTAAATCTAATTTTGCTTCTAAATTGGGAGTAATTAATGATGTTCCCCAGCCAAGTTTGATAACATCTATGAATTCACCGCAGGCTTCTAATTGCATTTTGAGCTGCTCTAAACCCAACCCCTTATCAAGCACATTAGTTTTACCTGTTTGGCGCGGTTTAGTTGGTCTTTGGTCGATGAGTTTCATATCTAATCCTTTTTTAAAATATATGATAGCTTAAGCATTATCTATGCCTGAATTACTGTATCTGTTTGTTTTATTTTACTTCATAATAGATTAGGTTTTAGCAAAAATACTTATTTTTTAACTGATTTGATATCTAGGAGCTTAGTTGAGTAAATTAACATCACTTAATGCTGAAGTTTTAGTTATCGGTGCAGGCATCGCTGGTTGTTGTGCTGCGTTAGAGGCAGCTTATGCAGGTAAGAAAGTAATTTTAATATCAAAGATTCCGCCTCTACACTCTCATTCAGTCAGTGCCAGAGGAGGGGTCAATGTTGCCATAAATGAACCCGATGCTTTTGCTCATATAAATGACTGTCTTAATGCGGGTAGAGGAGTTGCTAGTAAAGACTGTATTGAGTATATGTGCGAGTCTGCTCCTGAAAATCTTCATTGGTTAGAAAAATTAGGTGTGCAGTTTAGTAAAGATGAGTCAGGGCACTATAAAAACAAAGCCTTCGGGGGTTCTAATATTCCCAGAGCTTGCTTTAGTAAAGATAGGACCGGGCTTGCGATTATGGTCGCTTTAATCAAGCAAATAAAAAAGAATGAACTAATCACCTTACTAGATCAGATGATGGCTGTAGAGTTAATCCAAGAAACTTGTCAAGTTATTGGCGCTCAAGTTTTACACTTGCGGAATACTCAGCTATTCAAAGTTTTTGCTAATTCAGTGGTATTGTCTACTGGGGGAGGTTTGAATAGCTATAAATATAATACAAATGCTGTTTCTACAACTGGTGATGGCCTGTCCCTCGCATTCAATGCTGGTGCAGCATTAAGGCATATGGAATTTGTTCAGTTTCACCCTTTGGGTTTACGAAATAGTGGTATACAAATACCTGAACCTGTCCTAGGTGCTGGTGGTAAAATAGTCTCAATTTCAAATGACAATGTTATGTCACGTTACTATCCAGAGAAAAAGGAGTTGGCTGGTAGAGATAAAGTGTCTATAGCAATTGCAAAAGAATTAAGTAATCACCCAGGCTCTGAACTCTATCTTGACTTAACAAACATTCCAGAGGAAAAAAAGTTTGCTTTGAAAGAAGCCTCTTTGATAGCGGCTACTTACCTAAATGCCGATGTAACTAAGGATAAAATTTCTATAATACCTTCAGCTCATTATTTAATGGGGGGGGTTAGTTGTAATATTAATGGTCAAGTTCTTAACTGCATGGGCGATATAATAAATGGTTTATTTGTTGCGGGTGAAGCTGCTTGTAATGGTGTGCATGGTGCAAACCGAATCGGTGGGAATTCGTTGCTTGAAGTGGTTGTCTTTGGTCGTCTAGCTGGACAAAATGCTGCAAAGCTCCAAAAAAAGGCTAATTACCAAAATGCCTCTTTCAAGGAGTTTACTTTTCCGTTTGGGGATAGCAAAGAGAAAATGGGAGAAATTCTGAGCACTTTGAAAGCGACAATGTCTCAAAACGCCGGAGTAATAAGAAATGAAAATGGGTTGAAAGAGCAGTTGAAAATATTAGCCGACTTGAATCGAAGGTATTTAGATATAAAAATTAGCGACCGCACTCACTTTTATAATCAGCAAATAAAACAATATGTTGAACTCAAAAATATGCTTTTAATCTCAGAGGCTATATGTCGAGCGGCTCTTTGTAGGCCTGAATCAAGAGGAGCCCATTATCGTGATGACTTCCCATCAGAAGGCAATTTTTTTGAAATGGCTACACTAACCTATAAACACGAGTTAGGTGGAATGGCATGTGAGTTAATTAGGATTTCATAATTAATGAACACAATAACATTAAACATTTATCGTTTTAACAAAGAAACAGTGAGTCCATCAATCTTACAACCTTTCACTCTTAGCTATAGCAATGAAGAGACTCTTCTCGATTTGCTTATGAGAGTCCTGTATGAATTTGATAGCACTCTGGCTTTCGATAAAAACTGCCGAATAGGGTTGTGTGGTAGTTGTCGTTTAAAAGTTAATGGCAAAGTGATGTTAGCTTGCAGTGAAAATGTAGCAAAGTTAGTTTCCGAATTTGGCAATGAGCTTGAAATAACTCCTTACAATTGCACGAAAGTTGTTCGTGACCTGATCGTAGAACCGCAGTTTGAAAACTGTTCAGAAATAGAGGTGAAATAATGAGTAATAGTTTTTTAGGTGCGGGTTCTCGCTTTAAAGAAGGTCCAGATCAACGCTTATATAACAGTGCATTTCAATATGAACTTGAATGTAGCCCATATATTATGAGCAACTTAAGTATAGCGGATATGAGTCATGTCATGACTTTAATTCAAGGGGGAGTAATTTCTTCATCAAAAGGAAGAAAGTTGCTATCAGGTCTTCTTGAAGTCCACCTACAAGGAACTGAAAACATTCCTTTAGATCCTGCTGTAGGAGATAGTTACAATAACAGAGATAAATATTTGCAACAGCAAATTGGCCCTGATAGTGGTTATGTTCACATCGGACGTGCTCGAAGGGAAGCTAGTACAATAGCTTGGCAAATGGTTTGCCGCGAAAAATTATTTTGCCTTCATGAAAAGTTAATTCAGTTATGTGAGGTATTTAATCACGTTGTTTCACAACATTTAAATACTTTTATGGCAGACTTTACCTATTTACAACATGCACAGCCCACTACTTTAGCCCATTATTTACAAGGGTTTCAAAGACCGCTATTAAGAGACATTGGTCGCATAGAAACAGCTATAAAAATGGTGAATTTATCTCCTGCATGTTCAGGGAGTGTTAATGGCTCTCAAATTGAGATGAATCGAGAGTTTATTGCCGAGTTGCTGGAATTTGATGGCATATTAACTCACACTCGGGATGCGATGTGGGCACCAGATATGTGTATTGATGTGATGACGAGTCTTTGTTCGATAATGACAAGCTTAAATCGAATCAGTGAAGAGTTTATTATTTGGAATAGCGCAGAATTCTCTTACCTTGAGTTAGCTGATGGCTTTACCCGCACAAGTGTCATAATGCCACAAAAGAAAAATCCATATGGGTTAGCATTCATTCGTGGTCAAGCTAGAACCTTTAATGGCATGATGACAAATATTTTATCAACAAATCAGACTATTAGTGGGCAGCCTGATAACCGACTCTATGCTTATGGAGAACTACCAAAGGCTTTAGATTATGCTATTCAGTGTGTCGACCTTTTTGCCGGGATTTTATCTACATCTAAATTTAACAAGGATAAGCTTGCAGAAGCTGCGGCTGACAAATTTATTGTTGCAACAGACTTATGCGATATGCTGGTCAAATTTTCGGACTTAGATAATCGTAGTGCTCATAAAATCATCGGTAGGGCAGTAAGGAATGCTTGTGATGAAGAGCAAGATGGTTTTACTCTTGATAGTATAAAGTTAGCAGCACAGCAGTTGAATATTGATTTGCCAAACATTCCGGATCAGGTATTTAATTCTAACATTGACATACCTTCTCTTATTTCTTTAAGGAAAGGACTTGGTAGTGCAAACCCCGAGCAAGTCCAATTAATGGTTCAGGACAGTCAAAACAGTATAGCTAAGGCGCATTCGTTTCAAGGAAATTATAGAATGTCATCTTTCAATGAGCGCTTTGTGAAAAAAGTGAATCTCTTTTTGAATGAGCTAAAGGACAAATAATGTTAACAAGTATTTATACAGAAATAGCTAACAAAAAAGGTACGAAAATAGCGGTTTCGTTTGACGATAAAGAATATAGCTATGATGAGTTTCATACTGAAATAGATAAATTCGCTACTTTTTTAAAATCAAAAAATATAAAGCCTAGTCAAAGAGTCGCAGTATCAAATTTTTCACCTGTTGAGCTCCTTTTTTCTTATTATGCTGGTGCAAAATGTGGGGTTAGCATAGTACCTATTCCCTTTATTGATCCACAGAGACAACAGGGGGCATTGGAAACTAGTGATGCTGCATTGTTTATTGAATCTTACCCTCAATTAGAGCCAAAGAATATTGATGTTTCATTTGATCAAGAAGCTATGGTTATTTTTACTTCTGGAACGACTTCCAGCAAATTGAAAGGGGTAAGATTATCTCAGTGTGGCATCAACGATATTTGTGCATTCATGAATAGTAAGATGGAGGTTGATGAGGGAATTGCAGAATTAGTTTTTGCTTCAATAGATCATGCATTTGGTTTTGGGCGATGCCATAGTGTCCTGATGGCCGGCGGAAGAATTGTATTACCAACTCAGCTTAGTAATCCTTTATCAATTTCATCATTGTTTAGTAAGTATGATTGTAATGCATTATCAACGGCACCTTCTTTGTTAGCAGCTTTACTACAAGTAGGCAAAAGTGAGTTGGCGGCAGTTGCAGACAACCTAAAATGGCTACAAACTGGCGCAATGAGATTTGATCACTTTTTCCGAATTGAATTATGTAATTCACTGCCTAAAACAAGAATATTTCTCCATTATGGGTTAAGTGAAGCTATGCGAGTAACATTCTTTGAGCTAAACCGTAATTTAGATAAGGTTAAGACCGAAGGACCTGCTTCAGAATGCTCTGAGTTAAAAATTATTGATGATCAAGGCTGTGCTTTACCCCCTTTCGAAAGTGGGCGAATAGCAATTAGAGGAAGTAATTTATGCTTAGGGTATCTCGATGATGAGCTATGGCATAGTCAGCTTCAAGATGGTTGGTTTATAACTTCTGATGTTGGGTACTTAGATGAGCAAGGTTATCTAGTCTTTTCAGGAAGAAGTGATGATGTAATAAATTATAATGGTGTTTTAGTGCACCCTGATGAAATAGAATCTAAACTGGTGACGTTATTTAAGAGCAATGCTTTTACAGTACTTGGTATGGAAGATCCCAGTAAAGTTAAAGATAGTATTATTGTTTTATGTGTAGAAGGAGAAACTAAAGTAACTCTCAAGGATGTAGCAAAACATTTGAAAGATACTGATTCAAATTTTAGACCGAATAAGCTATTTACATTAAGTGAGCTACCACGAACACGTTCTGGTAAAGTAAGTAGAGCATTAATTAAAAAGCATTTATGTGAGCAATATGAAAAATAAACAAATCATAAAAGAGTTAATTTTAATTCAAAACCCAAGTGTGGATCTTAGTAACGAAGCGGATTTTTCATCAAGCTTTGCTGAACTTGGACTGGATTCTATAGATGTTATGACTATAGTCTTAAAAATTAAGAGAGAGCTAGGTATAGACATCAACGATGAACAGTTGTCTAAGTTAGGTACTGTTTCTGAGTTAATAGAGTTTTTAGATAATAAATAAATGCATTAAGCTTGGTAGGGGCGACTATTCGGTGGCTCCGCAAGCCAACTGTAAATATCATCTCTCATCAGCTCAGTCGTTGCTTTATAAAACTCTCTCATATTGAAGCCCCAGACGCTGCCATGGCACATTTTAGAGTGATTCAATTTAAATTGTTTTTCGAAATTTTCAAATATTTTGACATTTTTATCTCTTTTTATATCGCAGTTTAGATACGTTACTAGATGATAAAAAGCTTTCATTTTTGTGTGCTGCCCAGTTTCAATTGGGTGTATGAACTCTTTTGTATACCTGTAAGGTACGTTCATGTCAGACTCACATTGGTGAACAAGGCTGACAATTTGTTTTGGGTGAATACCTACGGAAATAAAAATACTGTTAAGCTCCAGCATCCTAGAAAATGGAGTGTGCATACCATAACTATGGGGGGCTGTGTTTTCACAAATGTAAGATGCTTCTTTTCCTATTGCGGTGCGAGACGAGAAAGGGTGAAGCTGTCTAATGCTTCCTGTTTGATTTCTGATAAATTCGCTAAAAGCACCGGTTTCAGAAGGTGTATTTTTTAGTGAAAATGGAATGTTAGTATTACAAAGTGAAAAGCTATGAGTTGGCACTACAATTGTACCTTCTGGGCCTATCAAATCCATAATCACCTTAAGATGTAAATTTAACAGCTCGAACTTACTCAAAGAAAGAGAAATACCAACTTTTGTGATATCTCCAGTAACATAAACAACTTTTCCTTCGGTGATACCAACAGAAGAGTATGCCTGTTTTAAACTTTCGTAAGATATGTCTGCTAACATGAAAGCTCTAATTCCTTGTTTAATTCACTAGGTTAAAGAATGCCGTAATTACAGCTTTTTGCTCATCTGCTGTCATAGTTGGGTGCAGAGGAATAGTAACAGCCTGTTTGTAGTAGCTTTCTGCATTAGGGAAATCACCGTCAGAAAAGCCTAAAGCTTGATAATAAGGCTGTAAATGGATAGGTATATAATGCAAGTGAGCAATAATTCCTTGCTCGCGCATGCCTGTAATGACTGACTTGTGTTTTTCTACATCACACTGTGTTAAACGAACAATATATAAATGGTAGCTAGAGTAACACTCATTCGATTGTGTTAAATGAGCTACCGTTGAGTTTGCAAATGCATAGTTATATGTTGTTGCAATGTCGTTTCGCACTGATACAAAGTTGTCTAGCTGCTTTAACTGACTCAGTCCTAAAGCGGCTTGCATATCAGTCATTCTATAATTAAAACCAAGCTCTAACTGTTGATAATACCAAGGACCGTGACTTGACTCGGTCATTTCTTCAGGAATATTAGTAATACCATGACTTCGCAAGCGGCTCATTTTTTTGTTGAGCTCAGCGCAGTTGGTAACCGCCATACCCCCTTCAGCAGATGTAATTATCTTGACTGGATGAAAGCTAAACACAGTAATATCTGAATAAACACAGCTGCCAACAGGCTTATCTTTGTACTTGGCGCCAATAGCATGCGAGGCATCTTCAATAACCTTAAAACCATACTCTTTGGCAAGTGCATTGATTGCTGCCATATCGCATGACTGACCAGCTAGATGAACAGGGATCACGACTTTAGGGAGTTGCTGGCTTTGTTTGGCTAATGTCAGTTTTTCTTTAAGCGCTGCAACAGACATATTGCCAGTTTCAAGGTCGATATCAACAAAGTCGACCTCTGCGCCACAATACAGCGCGCAGTTACTCGATGCGACAAAGGAGATTGGCGACGTCCATACAATGTCGCCTTTACCTACGTCTAAGGCAAGGCAAGCAATATGTAACGCTGAAGTCGCACTGTTAGTAGCACAGGCATAGTGAGCACCACAATATTCTGCAATGGCACTTTCAAATGCTGGAACAGC
>Ga0209379_10001075_pt1 | contig 18947 bp, 10 predicted proteins | sample tdDd001_FD_187124 | JGI IMG/M metagenome (GOLD analysis project Ga0209379, IMG submission 187124) | Marine sediment microbial communities from the Atlantic coast under amendment with organic carbon and nitrate - tdDd00.1 (SPAdes)... | ecosystem: Environmental > Aquatic > Marine > Coastal >...
AACATTAATCTACTCGAACTACTTAGGAACTCGTGAGGTGAATCATGTTAGAACTTAAAAATATACATAAAAGCTTTCAAATTAGAGAAGACAAGAGTCAGCATGTTTTAAAAGACCTATCAGTCACATTTCCGAGCAAAGGATTTGTTACACTCCTAGGAGCTAGTGGAAATGGAAAAACGACTGTTCTTAACATTATTGGCGGATTGGATACACCTGATTCGGGAGAAGCTTATTTCAATAATGAGAAAATTGAAGATTTTGAAACTTTCAGAAGAGAAAGAGTTAGCTTTATCTTTCAAGACCTGAACTTAATCCCTCACCTAAATGCTCTAGACAATGTTATTCTTGGAATATCTGATGAAATTAAGAACAAAAAAGAAAAAGCTAAGGAAATCCTTCTAAGTTTAGGACTTGAAGAAAGTTTATATAAACGTCCTGATCAATTATCAGGCGGTCAACAACAGAGAGTTGCCATAGCTAGGACTATAGCCAAAAATGTGGATATCATCATATGTGACGAACCTACTGGTTCTTTGGACAATGAGACTAAAAAGGTTATTACAGATATCCTTAAAGAACTTTCTAAATCCAAATTAGTCATCTTTATTACGCATAATTTGGATTTAGCCAACCAATATAGTGATATGATTTTTGAAACTGTGGACGGCCGGATTGTTAATCATAGTCATCTAATAAAGCAAGGTCAGTTTGAAACTAATACAAAAGAACGTATTTACGATTCAAATATCATTTGGCTAGCCTTTAAGAACATTATTGGAAGATATAAACATACGATTAGGTATTCCTTATTCATCATATTTATCATGCTTATTGCATCCACAGCAATTGTTATCCAAGGTGAGTATGTAAAAAAGTATATTCATGATATTTCACTGGATACAGGGATAAAGTCAATAAAAGTCAATTATAAAAGTGCTAGAAACAGTCAAATATCTTTTGACATATTAAAAGGTATAGAAAATGTAGAATCTGTTGCATTCATGTATAATACCCAAATAAGATTGACCACTGGTAGGATCCTTGAACCACCGCCATTGGTTTCAGCTGATTTGATTCAGATTGCTGATAACAAGTACTTTGAGGAGATTTTAGTCGCAGGGAGACTTCCAGAAGAAAGTCATGAAGTTTTGATGACATCGAATGCTGTTATAAATATGCTTACAAAGCTTGGAGTAGGCGGTCAAAGGCTTAAGGACCAATATGCAACTGGAGAACTTAATGCTAATGAAGTATTTGATTTAGTAGACCTTTCAAACTTTACTGTTTTTGAGAAAGGTTGGCCTAAATTCAATATAGTAGGCATCATTGACGACAAAAAGATTTATGAGGAAGATCTGACTATTTACATTAAGGAAGGTTTTACAGATCTATTCCAATATACATCAAGTGGTAGAGCTTCGTATATAGAGCTTCCCAAGCAGCTAGATTTGAGTAAAATAATTCTATATAAGGAAAACGTATATAAGGAGACACATAACCAACTTGCATCAGTTTTGGAAGTTAAAGGCTATCAAATAGATTCAATCCATGAAAAAAGAGTAAATGCAACCTATAATAAAATAGAATCATTCTTCAGCTTGTCAGTGGTCTTCCTGTATGTGATTATTGCCATTGCATCCATATCCTTTATCTCCTTATTGGCCGCCTCTATATTTGAAAGAAAATATGAGATAGGACTTTATAGAACGAAAGGATATACAAAACTGAATATTATGAAAATATTGGGAATTGAAATGTATTTCTTAGGTTTCATTTCCCTAATAGTCTCAATAATTATCCTTTTCATTACAGCCTATATTTTGTATATCAATGTTGATTACATTACCAGCTTTGCAGATGTCTCTAAGATACTAAATATACCTATGTTGGCTTTAGCCCTACTGGGGATTGTAACCGTATTTGTTGTCATTATCGTTTATATCTCAAATACTATCATCTTAAGAGAGTCTGTTCTATCAAATATTAAAGATACTGGACATAATAAAAAAACCATAAGAAAACAAGTTGCAATAGCCCTTATAGTTTTATCTATAATAGGCATTGCGCAAGTTACTAATAAAGAGTTGGAAGTTATGGCCTACTTTAGGAGTGAGGCAATTGATTCAATACTCTATGACAATAGAGATGACTATTCAAATGTCGAAAAGTCAGGCATATTTGAGCTATTCCCTAAGGAGGAATTGGAAAGAGATTTAGATTACCTAACTGGAAAATTATATACTCATACTCACTTAAATACTGACTATAACACATTTGTGCAGTCCCTTGAGTATGCTAAGGAACAAGTTTTTGATGATATGACCAAGCTAGAGTACATGAGGTTAATAAAACCTATTGTTGCGTCATTGAACTGTGTGAATACTGATCTTACCTATAGTGATGACTTGGATCAAGTGAAGGTATTTGCTGATAGTGTCTATGTCTCTAATGGCAAAATGTATCTACTGGATAATATGTTCTATAAGGATATTCCAAAAGCTAGCGAAATTATCAGCATAAATAACAGAGAAGCATCAGTAATATTAGAGAGTATGTTTTCTAGAATTTCTTCTGAAGGAGATCATGATACTTATAAATACTATGTCATTAACAATAATTTCGCAATTAACTACTTAACATCAATTGAATATGCAGAAGAGTTTGATATTAGCTATATCACCCCTGATGGAAAATCAGATGACATTGTTGTATCAGCTATTGAATATAAGGCGGCAAAAAGAACCAATTCAGATGAAGACTTGTATTCACAAGAATTCAATGACAGTTATGCGCTTCTTACATTTAATTCATTCTCTCCTCTTGAAGGGGATTATGACAAATCGATTGCTTTCATTGATGACTTTTTTAGAACTCTTAGAGAACGTGAACTAGAATATTTGATACTGGACCTGAGAGGTACTGGTGGTGGTCAAGTTAGTATTACTGCTCATCTATTATCCTATTTGCAATCAGAGCCTGGCAAGTTTTTAAGTACAGATGCTACAAATATAGGCATGGCTGAGAACAACTTCAAAGGCAAGCTACTTATCTTACAAGATGGTGGGTGCAGCTCAGCTACTGGACAACTATTAACATTACTCAAGGACAGGGATATTGGTTATCATATTGGGGAAGAAACTTCTACTTCTTCTTCGATTTCATCTAATGTGAAAAGTTCTAATTTAACAAATACAAATATTGTCCTTTCTATAGCTACCGAGTTAACGAATGTCCATACTTTGGAAGAAAATGCAGGTCAAGGCTTAATGCCTGATTATGACATCATTCCTAGTATTGAAGATATCACTGACAACAAGGACGTAGTACTGAATCTTGCCACTCATATAGTTGATAGAGAACTCGCCATTGATGACTTCTCTAAGATGGAGCCAGTAGGACTCTTCAAGACCTTTACAAAAAATGAGCTTATGGATGACCTGGAAAATTTCAAGAGCTTAATTAGAAATCACACGCATCTTTTTACTGATGAAAGTCTGATGTGGCATCTTATAGACACAGCTGAAAACAAGATTTTCGATGGTATGACAAAACTTGAGTTTATGAGAGTATTACAACCTATAACTGCATCAATGAACTCTCACAATACAAAGATCATAACCAGTGATGAAATTGAAGGTGTTAAGTTATTTGCTGATAAAATATATGCTGAAGATAACAAATTATACTTAAGTGATAATACTTTCTATAAGGATATACCTGTAGGAAGTCAAATAACTAGTATAAATGGTAGAGAATCCTCTGAAATAATTGATTTGATCTTATCTTCTCTGTCCTCTGATGGAGAAAACCAAACGTATAAGTACTTTCTAATCAATGAGGATTTTAGTACAAACTATTTAAGATATGTAGAATACCTAGAGTACTTTGATATTGAATATACATCACCTGATGGTGTTAAAGGTTCAATATCAGTGCCTGGGATAGAGGCACAAACTATTGCTAACAAACTTGGGTCAAAAAGTGAGGAAATTGAACTACTTACTCAGACATTCCAAGATGATTATGCAATGCTAAAAATAAAAGCATTCTCACCATTGATAAAAGAAGATATAGATGATTTCTTTAAATCTGTAAAAGAGCAAGACTTGAGATATTTAATACTTGATTTAAGAGCCAATACAGGTGGACACTCCGATGTTTCAGATCATTTACTTTCTTACTTAGTACCTGATTATCCATCAAAGTCCAATTATGCATACAGAGGAGAACTTCTTGTATTGCAAGATGGAGCTGTTACTTCTACTGCTAGCCAGTTTTTAGCAGTGCTTAAATCTCAGAGTGTTGGAACTTTGATTGGAGATGAATCTGCTAGTTCTTCCATTTTTTCTACTTCAGTGGAATCAGCGGAACTAGAAAACTCTAGCTTAATCTTTAACTTTTCTACGTTAGTTTCAAAGTTAGATATCCCAACTGAAAATGTAGAAAGAGGCATCATGCCTGACTATCATGTAACAACTAACATAGGCGATCTTGTCAATGAGAATGATACACAGCTGGAATATGCAAAGGAAATGCTTAATTTGAAAATATTCCATGGAGAGTTCTATAATGCCAGAATGGATGGAATGTTTGAAGTTCATTCAAAAGTAGAATTAACTAGAGATTTAGATATCATTGTGGAAACTTTACAGAATCTTCATACCAATCTTTTTACTGACGAGGACTTATTCAACGAAATAAATGAGTCTATTAGAAATGAGCTTCATGATGATATGACAAAACTAGAGTTCCTGAGATTGGTATCACCTTTAGTAGCATCAGTAAACTGCTGGCAAACAAGTATCTCTTACAACGTTGTAGACGAACTAGCAAAGAGTATGGGTGGGACACATTCCCAAAATGTATTTGATTCCAATATTCAGGTTTTTGCTGACAAAATCTATATTTACCAAGGGAAACTATATCTATATGACAATACTTTTTATGACGATATTCCTCTAGGTAGTGAGATACTATCCATTAATGGTAGGACTTCATCTGAAATCATAGATACTATGATTCAGTTCATACCTTCTGATGGTGATAATGAAACATTAAAATATAAAATTCTTAACAATAATTTTTCTTGGTATTACTTCCTATACGTTGAAAATACCGATGAGTTCTCTCTTCTTTACACAAGACCTGATGGATCAATGGTACCCAAAACAGTACATGCAGTTGGGTTAAATGATATTGCTAAAATGAATACAAGGGTTAGAGCTTCTAGTGAACCAATTACATTCAAAGTTTATGAAGACTATGCATATCTAGACATTAACACCTTCGCTATATATGATTCTATAGGTCAAAAGAACTTTAGGTACGCACTTTATGATTTCTTTATGGAGGTAAAAGTAAAAGAAAGTGAAAACATTATCTTAGATTTGAGAAGTAACTCTGGAGGAAATCCAACTTTAGTTGCAAAACTACTAACTTATCTTCAACCAGTACCACATAAATACTGGAGTGATAATTCAGCTGATGATACAGAATTATCAGCACCTTTGGTTACTTCCGACATTTATTATTCAGGTAATCTCTATGTCTTAATCGATGGTGGATCTACATCAACTACTGGCCATTTAATAGCTTTGATGAAATATCATGACATCGCAGCATTCATTGGTCAAGAGTCTGGATCATCCTATATGAACTCAGACATAACAGAAACAAGAGGTTTAATCAATACAAAGCTCTACTTAACTTATTCAACTCAGATATTTGAAGTTGATACACCAGGTTTTGAAGCTGGTAGAGGAATAAGACCTGATTATGAAATTATTCCGACAATAGAAGACCTAATAAACAATAATGATCCTGTATTAGGATTTACTACTAGATTGATTCATAATCAGTAAAGAAAGGTTCATGTCAATAGGCAATGAGTGGTCTAACAACATCATCTAAAAGAGTTAAAGATCTTGTAGGAGCCATCAGTGGCTCCTACTATTTTGCATTTTGAAGCGTTGAATTTAATAGGTTGTACTTGCCCATGACCCTTAAACGGTGCTCTATAATAAACATCTAGATCATGAAACGAGACTAGTTAATGATCAGTTTGAGCTTGGCAATGGATATGAGCATTCCACATGGGCATTGATGATTTTTGATGACGCTGTGGAGTTTATAGAATCCTCGTTTTAATTATAGTTCGGTGTGGGTTAGCATGTATCGAACTTTCGGCACCACGTAAATAGCGACCTTCAAGAGTTTTCTTGAAAGTCGCTGTTTTGTTTTTTGTATTTTTACTAATATTTTGCTAACAATACAATTATGAAAAATTTAGGTTTTACCCACGAATTCATACTAATTTACCATCCTAAAGGAGGGAGAACAATCTCTTTCTAGGCAGCCCATTTTTAAACATAACTCTTTATCTTAATTAAGGTCTTCTATTCTTCTATACAGATCTTCTATTTGTGCTTCTTCATTTTTAATATTTGTCTCAATCTCAAATATTTTGTCATTAAGTATAGCTCTAACTTTTTCTGAAGCATAATTACTACCTTGTGCCATAGAATTCTCTGACTCTTTTAAGATTGCTATTTCGTCAATGCTAAAGCCCATATCTTTATACTTTAAAATATACTTCATCTCATCATGACATGCATCATAATTAAGATATTCATCTGTTGATTTTGGATTTAATAAATTGACTGACGTATAGTATCTTATTGCTGTTTTCTTTAAGTCATATACTTTTGCAAATCCGTTAATTTTCATGATAACCTCCATCATATCGCTCTTCTCTTTACATGAAGTTTATTTTATATCTAAAAGACTACATTTACAACAAGTTAGATCAATTATTTTTAAATACTCTTTTATTTGGTATTTCAAATACATATGTCAGAGTATGTAGATTATGATATTCATTCTAAGATTCTTTCCATTATATAGGTTTATATTATCAATTATTAGATATCCCTCACTTAACACTATATTTTTATCCAATATTCAATTGTTTGGGATTAGTGAATTATATAATAATGTCCTGATAAACTAAAGTAACAACTACACCTTAAAGTTTGCTAACAATTTGCTAACAAATGAAACCATTTCAACTGGTTTTACCTATCACCTAATATTGACTAACATAAGTCAAACTATTGGAAATACAGACAACTATTGTGTATTGATGTTATCTGATAGTGGTGTTACAGAATCCAGAGCCACTCGGGGCATGCAGATTCAAGGCCTGCTTTCGGCACCAAATAAATAGCGACCTTCAAGGGAACCCTTGAAAGTCGCTGTTTACTTAATATAAGCCAGTTCTGTTTCTCCATATTTTTCTTCAAATAGAAAATTACAAATTCAAATACTTTTCGTTATAGTTACTTATTGTAAAACGATTATATTATGCCTTCTTTGCTATTATACCAATTGTATTAGACGCTTCTGAATATTCTTTACCCGTTAAATCACCTAAAATATTAACAACTTTAAATCCATTTTCATTAATAAGGGATATAACCGATTCTTTAGTATACACTTGTTCCCATAAATTATAGACACTAATATTATCATTTTCTTCCATAATAAAATGCTGTTTTAAAGAAACCTTTTCGTTTTCATAATAGATTTTATTAATAAGTTCCAAATGAGGTGTGTTTTTCCAAAATCCTTGTTTCTCATATACATTCCAAGTTTTATAACTTGTATTCAGTTCTTTAAACGAAGCAGACCAAACATCAAATACTAAGTAGCCATTTGGTTTTAAAGATTTATATATTTTCTTTAAAAGCTTTTCTCGTAGTTTATTTGAAAGTACACCAAAATCACAATAAATGATGACGACTATATCAAATTCATCATCATAGTTAAGATCTAAATAATCCATATACAAATAATTTATATCATAATTATTTAAAACAGCTTTTTTATTTGCATATTCTAGTGATCGTTTCGAATAGTCTATCCCAGTTACTGAAAGTCCATGTTCATGAAATTTAGTACTATATAAACCTGGACCACATCCTAAATCAAGTAATTTTTCGTTAGCCTTTAAATTAAGCTTCTTAATAATAAAATCACATGTAGCATTTATTGTTTCATTCTTTCTACTTGCTGCGTCCCATTTAGGATTTAAGTGAGCCATTAACATCATTTTAGAGATATGTTCATTATCCCAAAAGTCTTCCTTTGTTTTACTGTTTTCAAATAAAACTGGATTTTTATTTTCATCTATTGTTTTATATAATTTATCTAAATACATTAAAAATCTATCCCTTCTATATTTCACTAAACAACGCATCTAATCTTATACTTTCAATAACAATAAAGCGTTGAAAAACTTTATCCTTTTGAAGTGTTTTTTTAGTTTCAATTATTTTATTACTAATCGATTCAATTCTAACTGTAACAGAAGCACCCTTATTTCGCTATCAATATACTTTAAATATAAATATATAATTTAATCGATTGCTATCTCATACTGTATTGATCTTAAAATTCTATTTATGAATAATATCCATATTAATCTTTGAGAATGTCAACCAAACAAATTACCATTTGATGGTGATTAAGTTTACTGGTAGTGTTATTAAATATTTTACCACTAATCGTTTTGTGATATAGAATAAGTTTACCATTGAGTTATAAAACAATATACTAAAAATAAAGACGAATCGCTATTTACACTGAACAACATTAATTTTTGGTAAATCATATTTTACTAACATTCTGCTAACAAATGAAAGTACTTTAGATATTAATACCTATTACTAAATAGTCGTTAACATTATTCAAACTGTTGAAAATACAGCAACCAGATATTAAACATCTTTATTGGTAGTGGTGTTACAAAACTCAAAACTGTATTTCGCCATAAAAAAACTGACCCCCAATAGTTAGATCCAAAAATCTAACTATTGGGGGTCAGTATAGAAATCGTGTGGGTTTCTTTTTTTGTGAGTTAAAGTTATATTGTTAAACTTTCCAACTTAATCATTTGGTACTCCAAATCAAGTTATAAATCAAAACCTCTGTTATTGCGATCTAACTATGAACAATAGAATTGTTGCAGGAATAGCACTTATAAATGCACCACCAAAACATATCCAATAATAATAACGTGGAATTTGATTTTCTTCTTTCATCTTAAGATAAGTATAATAATCATTGTCCATACGTTTACCGAGAAGCATCTTACCAAATGTTTTTGCACCATAAACTAATGGTGATAAAATACTCATATTGTTCATCAACATCATCCAACCAATAAAGAATTCCATGACAACAATCAACCAAAGAGCATTACAGATACCCATGAGTGATACATCATCCTGCCAAATAAGTGCGAAAACAAATAATCCTGCAGAAACTAAAATCATGATAATGGCTGCTTTTACGGCTTGAATGCGTTCAGAGCGCTCATCTTCGTCTATAAATCCATGCTTAGACTGATGACTTGTAAGATCTTTTTTTGCTTCACTATGTTCTGTTTGGTCAACTATATCAGATTCGATATCATTAACAAATGTAAATTTATCATTTTTCATCGCTAAATTCCTTTATGTCACATATTCTTTTGCATTCTTTAAAAGCAAAATAAGTATACCTATTTGGAAACCACTTATCTGGATTGAGTCCAAATACAGAATCTTTATCCTCACAATATACAAAGGTTAAATTAATAAGAATCTGCTTCCCTGTTTGATATAAAATTACTGTTTCGACTTCTTCTGTAGCTTTATCATCTATCTTACCATACTTTTTGTATTGAAGTGTAATACGTTTTTCTATTTTCTCATACTCTTTATGCTTCATATAATAAGCTTGAATTCCATTATCAACTTCATCACCATAAAAGTCAAAACTTTTGTTTTTTGCAATAACAAGGAAAACCAGCGTTTGATCAGATTGAGATAGATCCGGCAGTTTTTTATAGTGTTTACAAAGCAAAATATGTCTCATATCTTCTTGAACCAAGTCATAGCCATCATCTTTTAACTGATCAATCCATGAGCTTGTAAAGAGCTTATTACGGCTCTCAAGGTATTGAGGTTTGTTCAGTAGAAGCCTGGCATAATTCGCATACATTCTATAATAGTATAACTTAGGCATCATAATAAAAACCACAATAAGATATATAATCATTAATGGTATATAAATGGTCCCCAAATGAATCGAACTAATAATGTTATTAAAATATAATACAAGATAAGATCCCAGCATAAGAACAGCTGGGATAATCAAAAGAAAGAGAATTGAATTCATCTTTCTTTTGTATTTGTTATAGGTTAATTGTCTGTTAATTTTTCTTTCCATGTTGCATATAACTTTACACGCAACTTCCTTTCAAATGATTCACCGTTTTTATAGAAATCACCAGTACCATCTCTTTTAACATTCCAGCCTGTAAAGACATACTTATCAGTGTCTTCAAGTACTGCAAAATCAATAATATCACCGTAATTTACATTCAATCGATCCACTTCAAGCACAGGACCGTTGTCTTCTGGATAGTTAACATTAAACTTAACATCTACCACGATTGGTTTCCAGTGTGCATATAGAGTGACATCTTCGAGGGCCGCTGGAATCTGAAGGTGGCCCTTATCCCCAGGAATTGTGGCTACTTCCCCATCCTTATCTTTCCATTCATAGGTATACCATGAAACAAATGCATACCCTTCTTGTGATGGCATAGGAAGAACACCAAACTCTCCACCATAAAAAGTCTTGGTATAATCATCTGACGGCATCTCACCACCGTTTAGAATATAGTTAATCTCGAAGATAGAAGGTTCCCAGTCAGCATATAATACAATTGATTCATTATCAAGAGTATCTTTCTCAAAATCCCATGATTCGGTCTTATGAAAATCTTTATACCAGCCTGTAAATACAAAACCTTCTTTTGTAGGTGCTGAAGGTTCTTCTATTTTGTCTCCGTGCTTTAAGTTCAATTGACTAGAGACCAATGATGCATTTTGATTAGATGTAAAGAACATAACGTTGATACTATTATCGACTTCCACCTCACTTTTACATGAAGTAAATACAAATAATGCAACTACCAACATTGAAAACAATATTACTCTTCTCATTGTACATCACCTAATCTTTCGTTAGTCTCAAAATAATCCTTCTTAATCTGTTCAAACTCGGCATCATTAACATATACAGAGTGCCCTGGCACAATTTCTTTCAATGATGGCTTATCATGACGGTAGTCATGTTGTTTTGCTGGATTATAACCTATTTTTATTCTGTTTTTCTCATAATCAGGATCAGGTTGAGGTACTGCTGAAAGCAGAGATTTAGTATAAGGATGCATAGGATTATTGAATAATTCCTCAGCTTCTCCTAACTCTACTATTTTACCATAATACATAACAGCGATTCTATCACAGAAAAAACGTACAACAGATAAATCATGAGCAATAAACAGGATCGTTAGACCGAATTCATCCTTAAGACTATGAAGTAGATTAATCACTTGCGCTCTGATAGATACATCTAGCGAACTAATTGGCTCATCAGCAATAATGAAGTCTGGATTCATAATAAGTGCTCTTGCTATACCTATTCTTTGTCGCTGACCACCACTGAACTCATGGGGGTATCTAGCTGCATAATTACGCTGTAATCCTACCTTCTCTAGCATTTCAGCAACTTTTTCCTTGATCTCTTTTGGGTTGTATCCACCTTTAATGACCAAGCCTTCACCTATGATTTCCTCGACTGTCAAACGAGGATTCAATGAAGAAATAGGATCTTGGAAAATCATCTGCATTTTTCTTGAAGTCTCTAAAGCTTCTTTAGATTTATCCACACCTTTATAATATGATATTTCTTCCTTCAACCTAGTCACTTCGTCCTTCTGCCATTGATGGATTTCTTTTTTCTGATCTTCTAATTCAGCTAAGTCAACACCTACAGCTTTGTTTTTAGGCACTTTTTCAATAGCTTCTTTAGCGATTTTCTTTAGATTAGAAATATTTTTATTCAGCTTTTCAATCTCGTCCTTTTGTTTAGTTTTTTCATCGCTGATAGTCTTTTTTATGTCACTTGTATTAAGCTTTTTCAGCTTTGAACGGTCTATCTTATACTGGCTCTTAAGTTCAGATATCTGCTGCTTCTTATCTTTTGATAATTTCTGAGTTTCACTATTTGCATCAGATTTTGAGACAATATGACCTTCTGCTTCAGCAATTAACGGTTTGTATTTCTTTTCTAAATCTAAGAAAATTTGATCATAGTGAGTTTGAAGATCCTTCAATCTTTGCTCAATAACATCTTTTTCAAGTGCAGCTGATTCTTTAAGACCTAAAATCTTTCTACTCTGTCCTAACTTGTTTCTAGAAAGCTCTTGTTTATACTGTTCCGTTACTGCATTCTTCGTTGTGCTTTTGATTTTAGAGACTGCTAGCTTATATTTGTGTTCAACTTTTGCAACTTCTAATTCATATGTATTCTTAATGCGATACGTTTCATCACGGTGATCATCCATAGGCTTCTTAAGTAATTTAAGCTTTTCTTCATGTGCCAATTTAACTTGCTCTAAATTATGATTAGCATCTATAAGATCATGTTTTAACTTCTCTTCAATTTCGTGAACAGCCGCCGCATGTTTATCCACTTCAACGAGTTTCTTCTTAGTCTCTTCTTTGACTTCATGAATTTTTCTTTCAATCCCCTTATGACCAGCAGAAACTATGTCTCCATTTAATTTCACTCGACCTTCTGTAGCACTATAAAGCTTCATAACTGTACGACCGGTTGTTGTTTTACCACAACCAGACTCACCAACTAGACCGAAAACTTCACGTTTATACACATTAAACGACACACCATCTACAGCAGGCACAACCAGTTTATTTTTACCACTACCTGAAGTGAAATGTTTCTTAAGGTTTTCCACCTCTAAGACAATATTGTTTTTATCTACAGCATGATTATTTTCCATAATGTAATTTACCTCTATTCTCTTTTAATCTTACCGTTGCTTCAGGTAACTCTACCTTTGGTGCATCAGGATGTAATAACCATGTTGCAGCATAATGTGTTTCACTAACCTTAAACATAGGTGGTTGTTCCTCAAAGTCAATTTTCATAGCATACTTGTTACGAGGTGCAAATGCATCACCCTTTGGTGGGAAAATCATATTGGGTGGTGTGCCCGAAATTGCATCCAGATGTTTTGAAGTAGCTAGATTCGGCATAGATGATAGTAAAGCCCATGTATAAGGATGTCTCGAATCATAGAAAAGCTCATCTGTCTTGCCATATTCAACAATCTTACCTGCATACATTACCGCAACTCTGTCAGCCACATTTGCAACTACCCCTAAGTCATGTGTAATAAATATAATCGATAAATCTCTTGATAATTTAAGTTCATTAATTAACTCTAATATTTGACCTTGAATCGTAACATCTAAAGATGTTGTCGGTTCATCACATATCAGTATTTCTGCATTGTTAGCGAGAGCAATAGCAATAACGATTCTTTGTCTCATACCACCTGAAAACTGATGTGGATACTGCTTAAATCTTTTTTCAGGTTCACTGATACCAACACGAGTCAACAACTCAATTACTCTCTCTTTTGCCATAGCTTTAGGCATGCCTAGTTTATAGATTAATGCCTCAGCGATTTGGTCACCAACTCTTTTTATAGGATTTAAAGAGCTCATAGGATCCTGGAAAATCATAGAGATTTTACTACCCCTGATATTATGCATAGCCTCTTCATCAACTTGAGTTATATCAAGTCCATCGTAAAGTATCTCTCCACTTTCGTAAATACTGTTACCTGCTAAAAGGCCTAAAATAGTTTTCGCAGAAACACTTTTACCTGAACCGGATTCTCCAACAATAGCTAGTGTTTCACCTTTATATAAATCGAATGATACGCCTCTAATCGCATGTAGAATACCATATTGAGTTTTAAATGATATCGCTAAATCTTTTACTTCTAATACTTTATTATTCATTATTCAACCCCCCTTAATGATGGATTAAACGCATCTCTTAGTCCATTACCAAACAGGTTGAAGGCAATCATCAATATTGCGATATAAGTTGCTGGGAACATCAATAAGTGCGGATGATGCATCATAACAGCTTGACCTTGATTAATTAACATACCAACACTTGTAACATTTGCATAGTCAATGATTCCTAAGAATGAAAATGTTGCTTCAGTAAATACAAATAGTGGTACTGACAGTGCTAGCCCTGTAACAATCAAACCAAGAGTATTCGGGAAGATATGTTTGAACATAATACGGCTATCACTAGCCCCTAGTGTACGAGCTGCAAATACATATTCACGGTTCTTAAATCTGTAGAACTGCATTCTACCAGTTCTATATTGCCAAATCCAACCTGTAAGTGTAAAGGCCACTATAATTATCCAAATACTAGAGCCAAAACGAAGGGTTAAAAGCATTAACACTGATAAGAGTGGAATAGAAGAAATAATTTCTACAACTCTGTCCATGATCAAGTCAAATGCACCACCGTAATAACCTGAAATAGCTCCAAATGTTAATCCTACAACAGCATTTATACTAACTACTGCTAAAGCAACCAACAATGATACTCTAGCACCAAGCCATAGTTCTGTGAATAAATCGCCACCTTTATTGGTTGTTCCAAACCAGAAATAAACATCGCTTGGATCACTAACACCTAAAGACGACTTAAACTGATCTAAGCGTACTACATATTGGAAAAATGGTTTACTAGGATCTTCAGGATTTTCAGTTTCTAATATCTGAAGGATATCAATAACTGTATTTTTACTTAACTCAACTTGAAACTCATCTTGAGTTAATGTTCTATTAACTTCTGCTAATGGATCATCATCCGTTCCATTAATTTTATTTTGCCTAACGATGCTGTAATATCTCTCAGGTTTGTATGAGCTGATATAGTTTGTATACTTGTAGTGATCTACAAGTACTTCTAACTTAGTTACATCAGCATAATCAGGATGTTCAGGATCATCAATTAACTCCTGTGGCATACCAGATAAAATTATACCTTGACCCATTTCACTACTGTTCAGATCTAAAAGAAACTGTTTACCTGCTTCGATAGTCTTTGTTCCATCAAAGAAACCTAATTTTTCAAGTACAGGAACCTTTGGAACAAGATTGCCTAATCTGCCAGCTTCAACTGGATCTTCATTATTTAAATCATATCCTCTCATGTAAGGTCCAAATATTACGAAGAACAACATGACACAAATGATTATAAAGGCTACAAAAGAAGCTCTATTTTTTTTGAATCTATTCCACGAATCCTGATAGTACCCAATACGTTTTGAATCGAGTGGGCTATCGAGCATATTTTTTTCTTCATGTACCAAAACTAAATCTTTTTTATTTATATTCATCATGATAACTTCCCACTTCCTACACGTACTCTTGGATCAAACAATGTATATGATAAGTCAGCAACTATGGCTGAAACTAGAGTTAAGAACTGTCCAAATGTATTTATAAGCATCAATAAGGCATAGTCACGACCATTGAATGCATCTAAATACATGCTTCCTGTACCATCTACACGGAAAAGTCTCTCAGTTATTATTCCACCATTCAGTACTCCAATAACCCCAATAAAGATACCAGGTAAAATCGGTACAAGTGCATTCCTAAGCGCATGTCTAAAGACAGCCTGATTATGTGTTAATCCTTTAGCACGTGCAAGTAACATATAATCTGTTGTCATCTGCTCCGTTAACTCTGCACGAACACTACGTGCCATGTGTGGTATACTGGCTAAAGTTATAATAATGACTGGCATGATGTATGTGGATATACCATACCAGAATCCTAGCTCAGTGAACTCGGAGGCCGTGGCTATCTTGTAATCTGGTGCAATTTGCCATTTCCAGTAGAAGAAGTACTGAGCGACTACACCGACGACAAAGAAAGGTACAGATATAAATACCATTATCCAAACCGATATGACGGTGTCTTGCCACTTATTCTTTTTAAGTGCGGCTAATACACCAATTATTATTGCTATAGGCACAGATAATAAATACGGCACGATATTAATTCTAACTGATGCAGGAATTTTCTTAAAATAGGCTTCAGCTACATCTCTATTCATGATCTTTGAATAGCCGAAGTTACCTTCCGTTACAATGTTTTTTACCCATAATCCAAATTGAACAACTATAGGCTCATTCCAACCTTCTTTTTCTGCAAGTTGCTCATACCAGTCATTTCCGACTCCAAGACTTGGAACGTGGTTGTCTGGCATTAGTTTAATAATGAAAAAGAATAGAAATACAGTGATAATAAAAGTTATAAACATTAATCCTATTCTTTTTAGCATGTATCTAAACAAAGTTTATATCTCCCCCTAGGTAATTGATTCTATGTCTATATACTAAACTTTAAATACTAATATTACTAAAATTTACAAGTTTTTTTATAGTATATTTCCCATAAATCAGCAAAGTTATTATGATAAGCATCAATCAAGTGGTCCTCCCATGATAAGCTATGCTGTTATGGATAAATACAAAGCGTTTTTTTGCATAAAAATCCCACGTTCACAAGAACGAACATGGGATTTAATATTAAAGATAAATACTATCCTACCATCATCTTACTCCATGAAATCAGGATCTGTATTTAGGTAACGATATCTTGCTGTTCCCCATTGGAATGCACTTGAGTACATTGGCCATTCAAGTACAACATTTTCTGCATATACAAAAGCTGCTGCACGTGTAACGGTTGGAATATGAGTAACGTTTTCGAAGAATACTTTTTCAAGTTCTGCTATGTAGTTATATATATCATTTGATGCACCAGCGAAAGGTTCAGATGCTGTACCATCCCAAGGTGTGTCTTCATTGATAACTACCATACAAATGTCTTCAACTGAACCTCTGTAAATACCTGCTGCTTTACCATCTGCTTCTTTTAACCAGTTGTAAAGTTTGATATGTCCTTCAAGTTCGTCTTCTTCCATAGAATCCAGACCTAGTTCATCTAGATAGTTCCATGTGTTTGTTAAATCAATTTCAATTTCTGTGCTTACATATTCTGCAATACCATCTTCCGTTGATTCATCATTTGGTTGTGATAATCCTAGGAAACCACCACCAATCCAATCACCAAAGAATGCGATCATTGGATATTGCCATTGTGCACCTGCTGAGGTACCAAAACCAACAGAAGCTATCGAAATATCAAAGTTCCAAGCAGTAACTTGTGCTGTATGTGCTTCCCCTTCACTGTATACGATATCAATAATTAGTCTTTCTTCATCAGCATTAAATAATTCTTCATATGAAGCCTTAATGTGTTCTACTAGGTTCTTAGTGAACTCATCATTATCAGATATAAATCTAAGCGTAATAGGACCATCATTGCCTTCAGCTTTCCAATTATCAAAAGCTGTATCGAATAGACTTAAAGCTAAATCAGGTACATAACCTTCCGTATCTGGGTTAATATTCAAGTCTTCTAATACTGCCATATGTTGTGGCGATTCCGAATAATAGAATACATCTTGGTTATATGCCTTTGTATCTAATGGAATAGGTAATAATGAAGCTATATTTGGTGCATATACATTATTCCCATAGTAGCTTCTATCAAAACCATAGAATAATGCTTGTCTAAATGATTTGTCGAATAAAGCTGATGGATGCATATGTGGATCTTCATCAATTTTTGAAGGTGCAACATTAATAATTAAGTATTGTGGATAGCCATCCCACTCTTTAAATAAGTTGTTATATTCAGCATATTCAGCATAGTAATCCTGACTTAAACCTGCAACAGAAATTTCACCGGCTTTAAATAATGCCATTCTTGTATCAACACTATCAACAATTTCAATAACTCTAGACTTGTAATTGATTGTTTCTTTCTTTACATATTCATAGTTCTTATTGAAAACAAGCTTTTGATTTTCATCCCAAGTCTTAATAATATATTCACCATAAGAAACATATGGGTAATCTGGTGTACCATATGCAGCATTTTCTTTTTGAGAAGTTAACGATGCTTCAAAAGCTTCTTTATGAATTAATCTGAAACTATTAGCATATCCAATCGCCTCACTTTGTGATACTGGTTCAAAGAAAGTCAGTTTAAATGAATAATCATCTAATGCTTCAAATCCAACATCTTCCCATGCAACATCTATCATATTGCCATCTTCATCTTCTGCTTGAGTATTTGTAAAGTACTCATAAGCATTTAGTATTGGTGCTCCGCCTTTATTTTCTTCTGTCTTGTAGAAAATAGTTGCACGGAAGTTATTTAAAACAGGATCTATAAACTGCTTAAGCGTGTATTCGAAATCAGCAGTCGTAATAGCTTTACCATCTTCAAAGGCTAAGTCTTCTCTTATGTTAATTGTCCACTCTGTATCCTTTATAGCAGTTGCACCTTCACGGTCATATTTACCTTCTGCAGTTAAATGCTCATTTCCTTCAGAGTCAACTGGGAAATTCACTGCTCCAATTAAAATAATCTTGTAATCTAATGCTTCGATAGAATACTCTTTTGATTTAAACTTTGAGAAATCACCAGGGAAATCTGCAATACCATCTTCTATAGCTTTGTCCCAATCAACTTCTATAGAGTCAGAAGATGATGAGTATAATGCCGTAGACATTAAGTCAATTAAATCGTCCTCGTTGGACCATTGATAAATCAATGGATTTAGATTTAATGAATCACTATCATCAAAAGCTAATGTATACGTAACTTCTGGGGTATAATCAACAGCTTTTGAGTCCGTTGGCTCCCAATATGCAAATAATGTAGTTGATTCCGTTATACTATAAGGGAATTCTACCGGTTGATCTAACCAAGTGAATCCTTTCTTAGTTGTAAACCAACCACCAAATCTGTAACCTTCACGTGTAGGATCTGCTGGTGCTTCTACATCACCACCGTTTTCTCCTACTAAAACTGTTTCTATAGTGCCTGTTCTAGTATCAAAAC
>Ga0209379_10001077_pt1 | contig 18929 bp, 16 predicted proteins | sample tdDd001_FD_187124 | JGI IMG/M metagenome (GOLD analysis project Ga0209379, IMG submission 187124) | Marine sediment microbial communities from the Atlantic coast under amendment with organic carbon and nitrate - tdDd00.1 (SPAdes)... | ecosystem: Environmental > Aquatic > Marine > Coastal >...
TTCAGAAAGTTCATTAGGGAAAAATTCTTTTAATGTTGGATAATAATGATTCCAAAATGCTTTTGATCTGCAAATGATATTTTCATAAGTTCTAGATTGTGATTCGTGTATCCCAGATGAAACACCTGTATCCAAGCCTGTAAACTCAAGTTTAGGATCGATATTTTGCTCGTAGATGGCATGTCCACCTTCATGTGCTGCACTAAATACCGAAGAGGTCATTAAATTTTCAAAATATCTAACCGTTAATCTAACATCATTAACGTTAAGACCGTTGGTAAAAGGATGGACACTTTCTTTTACTTCTCCAGCATCATAATCAAATCCTAGATCATCCATTAATTTAATACAGAACTCCCTTTGTTTGTCTACAGGAAATGACTCTGTTAAAAATGATGTATTGTATGGTAACTCACTTGCTGTAATCTCTTTAACCAATGGAACGATATGTTTCTTTAAGTTATCAAAGTATTCGTCAAGTATCTCAACTGACATGCCTTCTTCATAGTCATCTAATAATGGATTGTATGGATGTCCTTCAAATCCTCTATAGTTAACAAATTTCTTTTGATACCCAATTATCTCTCCTAAAATATCTTTAAACATAGAATAATCTTGAGCTTCTTTTGCTTCTTCCCAAATAATTTGAGACTTGGCTTGAAGTTCAGCATAAGCTCTGGCTTCCTCTTTGGGAATCTTCATATTCTTATCGTATTCTTTCTTATGTAAAACATACATACGTTTTGTTACTTCATCAACTTCATCTAAATTTGAACCAATAACGTCTAAACAAGTTTTCATGTCATCGCTTGTTTGGATTTCAAAAGCTTTCATTGTAAAGATACCGATAGCTTTTGCTCTATAACCCATCCCCTTTTTACTGCCACCTGTAGACATATCCCAGTTTACCAAACTGCCGGCAATATGATACGCTGATAATGTTTCTTGTAATGATCTAAATTGCTCTACTTGTTTTTCTAAATTCATAATCTACCTCCGTACTAAGTTATATCCCATTTCAGAGTAATTATAACATATATTTTTTTATGATTGAGAAATCGTAAACTCTGTGATATACTTTAACAAGTTAAAATTAGAATACGAGGTGTAAGAATGTCAATTTTTCAAAAATGGTTAGATTTAACCGATCAAGAGTTTACTCAAGAAGAGTATAACAAGTTCTGGCAAGATTATTTTTTAAAGGAACAAAAGAACTACGAAACAATCATCGAAACTAAGAACACTGCTTTAAAAGGAACTGTTACTGATTTAGCAGCTTCATATGAAATGACTACTACTGAGTTTGCAGGTTTCTTAGATGGTATCAGCACAAGTTTAGAATCAGAAATGGATTTAGAATCTTTAGAAGAGTCTTCTGAAGTAGACGCAGTTATTGTATGGGACAAACTATACTACAACATGTTAAACGCTAAAGCTGACTGGTTATACAATATTCCAGCTTGGGATGATATCTTAACAATTGAAGAAAGAAAAGCGATTAAAAAAGCGTATAACAAAGATAATATCGTTGTTAACGAAGCAAAAATCGGTAGAAATGATCCATGCCCATGTGGTAGTGGAAAGAAATACAAGAAATGTTGTTTAAATAAGTAAAACGAATGCCTATCCAAATGGATAGGCATTTTCTTTATAAATTAGTTTGAATGATGTCAGCAATCTTTTCTCTTAACAAATAAGATTCTGTTGATTCATAACCAGTAGATATAACGGGATCTGAAATTGTAATTTTTACTTGAGCTGGTTTAATTTTTAAACTACCCTTTTTCATAATATCAAACGATCCTGATATTGTTACAGGTACAATCATCGCTTCCGCTTTCATTGCCAGTTTAAAACTACCAGGTTTAAATTCTGAAAGGTTACCATCAACACTTCTTGTCCCTTCTGGGAATATCACCAGTGAATAACCACTCTTAACGATCTCAATACCTTGTTTAATGGCTTTAAGTGCAGCTCTTGGATTACTTCGATCCATAAAGACACATCTTAAATATCGCATCCAACCACCGACAATTGGCATTTTCTCAGTTTCAGCCTTTGCTATAAATCCTTTTGGTTTATTGATATAACCTAAAAGTAAAGGAATATCAAAGTTACTTTGATGATTGGCAACAAACACAACTGGTACATCTGATGGTATTTTCTCTTCACCAACAACCGTCACTTTACTGCCTGTTAGTCTAATTAAACGCTTAGCCCAATTTGTTACAATCGTTTGGACATCAGCTTCTATATTGATACCCTTCTTAAATTTAGAACCTACAATAAAGTATTTCGGCAATAAAAATAATAAGTACAACCCAAAATAAATAAACCATATAAGTGTACGCAATTTAAGCCTCCGAATCTTTTTTAAAGTTATATAATCTTCTCTTATCAAGTACCCAAATCGGTTGAGTAAACTCTCCTCTTTGAGTATCTCTATAAGCCAGTTCCATATCATACATTCTTGCATCTATCATATCGATATAATGTAATAATTCACCTTCTGGTAACATTGGCTTCTTAGGTGATCCAAAATCAGCTTCATAGTGATGAGATAGTACCAAATGTTGTAACACAAGCGATAATTCTTCATCTACACCTAATTTCTTAGACATTTCATCAATCTTTTTAACACCCATAATGATATGACCCAGAAGTTGACCTTCTCTTGAATATTCAGATACAATACCTAAATCATCTGAAACCATCTCATTGATTTTCTCCATATCATGAAGTACAATCCCTGAAATCAATAAGTCTTCATCGATATGAGTATATACCTTACATAGAGCTTTACCGGTTTCGATCATACGTTTCATATGATATAATAGTCCAGATCTAATCGCATGATGATTTGATTTAGCTGCAGGTGCAGTTAACAATCTCGGTTTATAATCTCTAACAATTGCCATTAGCAATGTTTTTAATTGCTCATTATTGAATGCTTCTATCGTTTTTTCTAATCCGTCATACATCTCTTCAGGCTCAAATGGTGCTGCAGGTACATAGTTGATGATATTGATATCATCCTCATCATTTACCAATCGAATTTTAGTTACCTTCAGCTGTATAACATTTTGCCAAGACGTGACATTCCCTCGTACTTTAACCAATACACCGGTTTTATAAAGTTCCTCATAATTATCTTTTACATCCCATAATTTTGAGTTCACTTCACCTGTTTTATCTGCTAAGGTAAAATCTAAATATTTTTTATTATTGCTTGAAGTCTTAACATTTAAAGCTTTGATGATATAAAAACCTTGAACTTCTTCTCCTACAACAAATTCACTAATTTTCTTTTCCAAAATATCGTCTCCATTATTTTTTATTCTTATTTACAAATTTCACAGCTGCTAATCCACCATCAACAACCCATTGTACTACAATACCTATAGCCATAAATACGCATAATCTGATCCCAAACTCCAAAAGCGCCGGTACGAAGACCATATCTACAGGTAAAAATTCTTCTGTTACAGCTTTATATTTTGATAAACCTACAATCATACCAAGCATTGAAATAACGAAGTTAAAGTACTTCTTCAACATTAAATATGAAAAGAATAATAGAAATAGAGCAAATAATAATAATAAACTTATTTTATAAGATAGTTCTACGCTTGGGAAAAAATGCGGGATTGGTGTAAATTCGCCCACTGCACTCAAATTAATTGATGACATGTAATAACGTGTGATAAACCCAAAAATAACGGCTAACAGTATTGCTGCAACTGCTTTTACTAGTTTCATAAAGATTTCTCCTTTTAATATTTTACTAACTTTTCACATTATACTATATATCCTATACAATCAAAACAACAGAGGTTAAATTTTAATATAATTATCATACTTGAATCTTGATTAATACATACAAAGCAGGGTATTATTAGTGTACGGGAGGCAATCATGAATCTGTTAAAACAAACTGTACTATACGTATCGGATAATAAATTTATGCATGTTGTTATCAAAGATACCTTAAAACCTTATAATATTAAAGTCATTGATGTGTATTCAGGATTGGAAGCATTACAAATGTTATCTGAACTGACTCCAAATTTAATTCTAAGTGACATTGATATGCCTGGTATGACAGGCATAGAATTATGTCGTACATTACGAGAATCAAAAGAATATTCTAACATTCCATTTGTAATATATTCGGGTAGTGAAAATGATGAGGATATTGAAAGAGCTTATACTTCAGGTGCAAAAGGATATATCATTAAGAAATATCATAAAGAAGTGCTCGCAGAAAAAATCATTCATTATATTAGATAAACTAAAGTAATCATAGGATTGCTTTTTTTTGTTGACTTAACAGCGGGTGTAAACTTTATCATGAGATTAGGAGGTAATTTATGAAATATTCAATTGATCCATATGTTTTTGAGAAAAGTCCAACTCTTTGTTTTGGAGTTGTGATTGGAAACAATCTTAACAATACGCCTACCAGCGTAGAAGACGACAGATACTTAACCGACGCTGAAAAAAGATTAAGAACAGAAATATCTCTTGATCAGTTAAAGATTCATCCGACTTATGCCTGTTATAGGAATGCACTCATATCATTTCAAATCAATCCAAATAAATATCAAAATTCAATCGAAGCTATGAGCAAACGTATTTTAAAAGGACAATCCCTTCCTAGGATTAATGCTTTGGTAGACTGTATAAATACTATAGGACTCAACAATGGTATATCTCTAGGTGGTCATGATTTAAAGGATATTCATGACAATTTGGAAGTTAGATTAACTATAGCAGGTGATGTGTTTCTCCCCTTCGGTGGAGAAAAAGAAGAATTGGTAACGCCTGGCGAACTCGTCTTTACAAGTGGGCATCATATTCAAACACGATATTGGTTATGGAGACAAAGTGAATTAGGGAAGTTAACACTTGAAAGTAAGGATATTTTCTTTCAGTTGGTAGGATTTGAAGATAGAAAAGATGAACTTAAGAAAGCTATACATGATTTGGAACAACTCATCCAAAACAGATTTGGTGGTCAATACCAATCATTTATTGTGGATCAAATGCTGCCAAGTATAGAATTTAAAACGACCTAGTAAACTAGGTCGTTAAATTTATTACTTTACTTCTACAGCAACATTAGCTTTAATTTCGTCAACTTTTGCTAAGTATACTTCTTGTTGCTTCTTAAGTAATACTGTATTAGCAATTTCTTCTTTAGCATCTTCTAAAGATTTTTGATTAGCTTCTTGCTTGCTTGTTACTTTGATGATGTGGAATCCGAATTGAGTTGGTACAACATCACTAATTTCATTTACTTCCATAGCAAATGCAGCATTTTCAAATTCAGGAACCATTTTACCTCTTGTGAATTCACCTAAATCGCCACCTTGTTGTGATGAAGGACATGAAGAGTGCTCAAGAGCCGCTTCCTCAAATGTTTTTTCACCTTTTAATTCTTCTAAGATAGCAGTTGCTTTCTCTTCTGAATCAACTAAGATATGGCTAGCAGTTACTGCTTCAGCATCTTTAAACATTTCAGCATTTTCACCATAGAAAGCTTCAACTTCAGCATCTTCTACAGTTACATTGTCTAATAAGTTTCTGATAGCAAATTGCTTAATCATGTTGTCTTTAACAAACTCAAGCTCTGTTTGGAACTCATCAGTTGCTTCAATGTTTGCTTCTTTTCCGTTGATTAAGAATAACTCTTGGTGAATTAACTCATCTAATAATTGTTTTTGACCTTCTGGTGATTGAAATTGCATCGCTCTTTGAGGTCCGATTTGTTGTAGTAATGTATCAAAATCTGATTGACAAATTTCTCTACCACCAACAATTGCTAATACTTTATTTTCCATGATAATCTCCTTTAATTTTCGTGACTTCTACATCAGATAATATTATCAGATAAGTTGTCTTTTGTCTAGACTTCTATAAGACCTAATTTAGTCATGACCTCAACAAGTTTCACTGTATCAATTGGCTTAACAGCATAAGCTTCAGAACCGAGCTCATAAGTCTTAAATATTCCATCTGGATCATTTAATGCTGTTGTCATTATAATTTTACTACAGTTTTCTTTTGCTATATTTCTTTCTTTTTCCAATAATCTAATCGTTTTAAGTGCTTTCACTCCATCAACTTCAGGCATCATAATATCTAGACATACTAAATCATAGTAGTCACCCTTTTCAAGAGCGGATAAAAATACTTCAATAGCTTCCATACCATCTACCGTCACATCACATTCCCCAAAAGTGGATAAAAACTTATACAAAAATTTTCTGCTTACATAATCATCCTCAGCTATTAATATTTTCATTTACTTCTACTCCTTTCAGATCCTCACTACTATTCTCATTAATATAACTAATAATCGATTTAAAACTTTCTTTTATTTTATCATCATTTTCTTTTCTGATATCTAATTCAAGCAAAAAAATTAATCTTCTTAAATGATTTAACTGAATAGAAGTGACATAATTCTTGAATGCATAACACCGTTCTTCTAACTTCTCATACTGCTTCTTAGATATAGATGAAGCAATGTATTTGAGTTGCATATTCAATTTATCAAAATTTGATACAATCAACTGAGATACATCATCTGATTGCGTCTCTTTATTGGACTGAAGTTTATCTAGAATTCTTACAATTGATGAATCATCCTCTTTTTTAGGTTTCAGATGTTTATCCAAAATCTTGTAGAATTCATCCAAATCAATTGGTTTCGAGATATAATCATCCATCCCTTTATTTAAGAATTTCTCACGATCACCTTTAATTGCATAAGCTGTTAGCGCAATTATCGGAATCGGTTCATTCGTTAATGCTCTTATTTTCTGTGTTGCCACAAGACCATCCATTATCGGCATTTGAATATCCATTAAGATTAAATCAAACCGCCCAGCTTCATAGATATCAACGGCCTCTTGTCCATTGTTAGCAAGTGTAATTCCAAATCCTTTTCTTTTCAATAATCTTTGAGCCAATTTTTGATTTATCACATCATCTTCAACAACCAAAATGTTGTACCCAACACCGACTGTATCAGCTTCAACAATTTTTTCTTTCTGTACTTCATTAAGTGAGTCCAAACTTTTTAAAAATGGCAATTTACATATGAAAATTGTCCCATCTCCATAAGTAGATGTAAATTGAATCTCACCATTCATCATATCAACTAATTTTTTTGTGATATTCAACCCTAAGCCGGTACCACCAAATTTCCTTGTAATCGAACCATCAGCTTGAGCAAAACTCATGAATATTTTACCTTTATGTTCATCTTTAATACCAATACCAGTATCAGTAATTTCAAATATAATCCATTGGTTTTTTGAATCTTCGGATTCAAGAGTTATACGACAAGACACGGAACCAAATTCGGTAAATTTTATAGCATTACCTAATAAATTGGTCACAATTTGATTCATTCTAACATGATCTCCAACCAAAACTTTGCTGATTCTCGGATCCACAGAAATGTTCAATTTTATTTCTTTTTGATCTGCTTGAATCAAAAATGGTTTGATCAATTTTTCAATTTCAGTATTCAAATTAAAGCTATGGTTTTCTAAAATTAACTTTCCAGCTTCAATTTTAGAAAAATCCAAAACACTGTTGATTATTCTTAACAAACTTTCAGCACTGTGTTTGATCATATTGATATTGTCTTTTTGTTTTTTATCTGACTCCATCATCAACGATACGTTTGCCATGCCTATAATGCCATTTAGTGGTGTTCGGATTTCATGACTCATATTCGCTAAAAATTCTGATTTTGCATTATTGGCAGCAACTGCTATTTCTTTTGAGTGAATCATCTCTTGCTCTGAAATTCTTCTTTGTGTAACATCTCTACCAAATAGTAAAAGCGCCGCCTCCATATCATTCACAATATATTTCATCATGATTTCAAGCCATACTGATTCTTTTTCGCTGTTTAAAAATCTTATTTCAAACTTAACACTTGTACGTGTTTCTTCACATTTTGAAATCATTCTTTGTAGAATCTCAAAATCTCCTTGATGGATTATTTCATAAATCATATGATTTTTAAGTGTTTCTGAATCATATCCCAAAAGTGTATGATATGAGGTACTACAATATTCTATGATACCCCCCATTGAGATTTGAGTAATAGTATCATGCATATGATCCGTTACAAATCTTAACTGCCTCTCATTTCTTACGATGGTTTTAGCCATTTCTTTTTTGACAGTCTCATCTTCAAATATTAGCAAAACACACTTTTGTTCCGACAGTTCAACAGGTTCAGCATGAGCTTTGATCCATCGTCTGTTGTTGTCATTATCATCATTTAATGTAAACTCAAAATTTCGGATGCTTTCATGCTCCTCTGAAACTTGTTCTAATAAATCTAAGACAATTTTTAAATAAGCATACTGTTCTTCTAATTTAAGAAGATTTTCAGATCGCTTAAGAGGTATACCAAGAATTGTTCTACACTCTTCATTAACTTGAAGCACCTGATAATCCTGTGTTACTGTCATCATGCCAACAGGCGCACTATCAATAATTGTACTCAAACTTTTACGTTCTTTTAAAAGTAACCTTTTCGATGTTTTTTCAAAAGTTATATTTACTTCGGAAATTACATAATTTATTATTTGTCCAATCAAATCTCTTAAAGCAACAATTGATACTTTAAACCAACTCTCACTTTTTATAGACCTTTTAATCTCTCCTACCCAATAATCCTTTTTCTCTAAAATACTTAGAATTCGATCTCTATCATCAAATGTAATTTCATAATCAACAACATCCCAAAAATTACATTGTTTGCTTTCAGTACAGCCACTGTAATTACTTTGAGCACGTTCATTAACATATTCGATCGCCCAGTTGCTATCCGTTATAATCACAGATTCAATACTTTTCTCAAAAGCTTTTCTGAATTTAGTCAATTCTTTTTCAGTATTTTTCAGCCTCATGATGTCTTTAAAAAATATCACAATACCTTCAAATCCGTTTTCTATTATAGGTGAAATACTAGCAGAGATAAAAATGTATCTACCTTTAAACGTTTTGATTGCACTCTCTTTTTTTAAGCCTGTGGATTCATGTGTATCAAACACGCTCTCTATGAGCCCTGAATAATCTTCTTTTGTGTAATAATCATAGATTCGAAATACATCACTTATTTTTTTGTCAATAATAGAGTCTTCTGTCTCCAATATCTTATGAGCACTTCTATTTGCATATGTTATATTGTGTTGATTGTCGATGATAATAACACCATCTTTTCCATGATCCAGTATTTTATTATGAAACAATAATTGTTTATCCATATACCACCTATATCGTTATTTCCTCAAGCAACGCTTCACAATCAACCAATAAAACGACACCATCATTATAATTTCCTACACCAGTCATAAAATTCTCGTTAGTGTCTGAAAAACTAGGTGGCACTGTTATTTCAGGGATATTAACCACTTCTAAAACCCGATCTACAACAACCCCCACAGCAGCATCAGACACATTAATAACAACTATACACGTTCTATCATCATATGCTCTTTCACTTCGGTTAAATCTGATTCGAATATCAATCACAGGCATTATTTGACCCCTTAGATTTATAACACCTCTAATGTAATTGGGCTGTTTAGGTACGACAGTAATGTTTTGAACACCTATGATATCTTCCACATACCTGATATCTAACCCATACACATCATTTCCTATAGCAAACAATAAATACTTTTCTTCTTCAACCATATCTTCTATAATCATTTTTTTTTCCATAACAACCTCTTTATACTATCATCAGTCCAGATGGATCCAAGATCATACTAATACGACCATCACCTAATAATGCAAATCCTGTTATACCAGATACTTTATTGACATATTTAGATAAACTCTTAACCACAACTTGTTGTTCGCCAATGAGTTCATCTGCAAATAATAATACTTGTTTATCATCATGTTCAACCATCACAAAGATGCCCTGTTCATTTTCTATATCTCCATTAATTTCATAGTGTTCATTAAGTCTGATTAAAGGATAACACTCACCCCTAACCATAATCATTTCTTGACCTTCTGGGTCATTTATGACTTTATGTTGTTCTACAATAAAAGATTCCTTTATTGACATAATAGGTAATGTAAATATTGACTCTCCAACTCTCATCATCATGCCATCTACTATCGCAAGTGTTAAAGGTATGAGTATCGAAATATCTGAACCTTTTCCTTTTTCACTATCAATCAAAATAGTACCGCCTAAAGCATCGATATTTTTAGAGACAACATCCATGCCAACACCACGACCTGAAAACTCCGATACCTCAGATTTTGTTGAGAATCCAGCATTCAAAATCATCATATAGATTTCTTGATCTGAATAACTCTCAATCGGTTCTGTTAATAGACCTTTTTCAAAAGCTTTTTCATAGATTTTCTCTTTGTCTAGTCCTTTACCATCATCTTTGACATTGATAACAACATTACCACCCACATGTTTGGCTGATAAAGTAATTTTTCCAGCTCTATCTTTACCAGAACCTAATCTGGTTGCTTCATCTTCAATACCATGATCTACTGCATTTCTAATAATATGCATCAAAGGATCACCAATTTTTTCAATAACGTTTTTATCTACTTCGGTGGTTTCACCAATTAATTCAAGTACAACTTCTTTTCCGATTTTCTTCTTCATGTCTCTAACAATACGACTCATTTTTTGGAATGTTATTGTAAGCGGTACCATACGTACAGACATAATAACATCCTGCATTTCATTGATTACCAATCTTAATTGTCTAGAGGCTTTTTCAAAATTATTCAGCTGCAAACCAGACAAATCCTGATTATTAATAACCATAGATTCAGCAACAACAAGTTCTCCTACGAGATCCATTAATTGATCTACTTTATTGACATCAACACTAATAAAACTCTGTTTTACTTGAACTATTTCATCGGGTTTTTCAGAAACTATTCGAGTCACTACCGGCTCATCAATAACTTCTGTTACTCCGCTAATTTCTCTCATTAACATGTTATATTTTGTTTGATCAAAGTACTCAAATTCATGATGATCAATATAAGGTAAATCTTTAAAGAAGTCATCGATAATCAATTTGGAGCGATCAGACTTCGCGACCATATAAAAACCTTCTGCTTTTATATATTCAGCACTCATTTCATTTTCCACAATATCTTCAGGTATAAAAACCAAACTGTCTACTATATCTTTTAAATTATGCGCTATAGAAAAAGCTCTAACATTTTCCATTTGAGCATCCGCTTCAAAAAACAACCTTGCCGAAAAGTATAGTTCACCATCATCTTCCACTTCAACGATTGTATTAGAAGGTGCGATAAAATATTTTTGAGTCTCCTCAACCTCTGGTATAGAATTAACTTTTTGTACAGAATTAACTTCTGTTGTTGTACCTTCTTTTAAAGATTTCAGATATTTTTCAATAGAAATAACAAGTTCATCTGATTGCCCATCTGCCATTTCACCTTTTTCTAATTTATCAAGTTCCACTTTAAAAAAATCAATTGCATCAAAATTATAATCTAATACTTTTTCAATATCTGAAGTTGATAATTCCACTTCTTTTAGGTAATCAAATAGATCTTCTATACGATGAGCGACTTTTCCAATGTCTTCAAGTAACATCATCATAGAATTTCCCTTAACCGTATGCATAATTCTAAAAATTTCATCGAAAGCTTCAGATATGTCTTGATTCTTTTCTGACTCCATACAAAGTTGTTCTAGTCTATTGATCAATTGATTGGTTTCAAATAAATACATTTCCATCATCGGATCATGTGCTACCAAAATATACCTCCTAAATTTTACTCATAACTTGAAATACTTTGTCTTCTGTAAACGGTTTGATAATAAAATTCGTAGCACCTAATTTCATCGCATCCAAAACATGTTTCTGATCTCCAGCTGCGCTGATCATCACTACTTTTGCATTAGAATCTATTTTCATAATAGCTTCAAGTGTATCAATGCCACCCATTTCCGGCATATGAATATCTAGTGTAACTATATCCGGCTTCAGTGTTTGATACTTCTCTATTGCCTCTAAACCATTTTGTGCTTCTCCAATGACTTCATAATTTTCTTTTCGCAACATCATTTTCAAAGTGCTTCTCATGAACATTGCATCATCTACAATTAGGATTTTTTTCATTAGTTCCCCCTTTATCGTCTTTTATATTTACACCAATTACCTCATTTTTAATCATTTGATATAATAATTCCTCATCTGATTGCACATTTTTATTCTAAATTATAAAAATACCTGTTTACAAAACTATCTGAATACTTTATACTTTCATTAATTATCAATTAAATAGACTGTGTGTCATCAGAGGTCGCGATTAAAATGAGTACTTTATGGAAAGGGTTAATCGCCGAAACATACTACGTATGTTGGGATTATGTATAATATGCATAATACTGTCTAGCATTTATACCCATAAATGTTAGTTGAGCTATTTCACGCTGGGTAAACTCAAGACTGTTTTTTTAAACAGGCATGTTTTTACGCATGTCTGTTTTTTTGTATTTCTGGGTATACTTTAGCAGCATATTGGAGGCACAAATGAAATTTTTTAACAACATGTCAATTGAAAATGAAACGTTACAATTAAACAACCATTCCGTAACAGATTTAGCTTCAACTTACGGAACACCTCTCTACGTAATTGACGGAGACTATATCAAAGACCAATGTAAGAAACTTAAACAGTCTTTTAAACATAAATCATTAGAAACAGAAATTTTATATGCATCAAAAGCCTTCTCATCAAAAGCTATGTATGGCTTAGTGGAGGAAATGGATCTCGCGCTTGATGTTGTATCAGGTGGTGAACTCTATACTGCGCAGGCTTCAAACTTTCCAATGCAACGTGTTTACTTCCATGGTAATAATAAATCCATTAAAGAGATCGATATGGCTTTAAAAGCAGGGGTTCACAGAATTGTTGTGGATAACTTAATGGAACTTGAATATATCAACAGCTTGAATCAACATGTTAACATTCTTATTAGAATCAACCCGGGTATAGAAGCACATACCCATGAATATATTCAGACTGCAAATGATGATTCAAAATTTGGTATCTCATTTGAGTCTTATGATTTAACCAAAGCGATTCAATGTTGTATAGAATCTGAGACCATCAATTTAATGGGCTTCCATTGCCATATCGGATCTCAAATTCATGAAGCTTCTTCTTTTGAAAAAGCTGCAGCTGTTATGTTGGATCAAATCAAGTTATTAGAACATAAATACCAGTTGAACGTGACTGAGCTTAATCTAGGTGGTGGATTCGGTGTCTATTATTCAAAAGATCAACCCATCACTGACTTTGGATTTTTAACTGATTTATTGAATCAATGTTACGGTTACATCAACAAACATCAACTGAACATAAAAAAAATGATGATTGAACCCGGACGGTTATTAGTAGCCAATGCAGGGTCAACAATCTATGAAATCGGATTTACTAAAACCACTATATCAGGCAAAAATTATATGTTTGTTGATGGTGGTATGACTGATAATATCAGACCGGCACTTTATCAAGCAGAATATGAAGCATGTGTTGGTAATAAAATGACACACGAAAACGAAACACTGTATACCGTAGCAGGAAAATGTTGTGAATCTGGTGATATTTTAATAAAAGATATTTTATTACCGACCGTTGAAAAAGGTGATCTTCTAGTTGTAGCAAGTACAGGAGCGTACAATTATAGTATGGCAAGCCATTACAATCGTATTCCCAAAGCTGCAGTTGTGATGATTGAAAACCAAACCGCTAGAACAGTTATCAAAAGAGAGACATATGAGGATTTAATTCGCTTCGATTGTTAGGAGGAAATATGACAACCGTACTTAAATTTGGTGGTACCAGCGTTGCTACCATCGATCAAATAAAAAATATAGCACAGAATATAAAAGACAGACATAGTCAGGGTGAGAAACTTGTTATTGTTGTTTCGGCCATGGGGAAATCTACAGATCACCTTTTGAAGATGATTCATGAAATTAGTGCAACACCTTCAAAAAGAGAATTAGATATGCTTTTGGCTACAGGAGAACAAGTGACAATTCCTTTACTCTCAACTGCATTAAAAGAATTGGGATGTAATGCGATTTCTTTAACAGGTGCACAGGCTGGCATTCAAACAACAGATCACCATGCTAAAGCAAGGATTGAGTTCATTGCGTCAGAGCTTATATTAAAACATTTAGAAGCAGGCACAATTGTTGTTGTTGCAGGATTTCAAGGTATCAGTGCTACTGGCGATATTACAACTTTAGGCCGAGGTGGGTCCGATACAACTGCCGTTGCATTGGCTGCTTCGCTTGATGGAACATGTGAAATCTACACAGACGTTGATGGGATTTATACTGTTGATCCAAGATACAATTCAAAGGCCAGAAAACTCCATACAATATCTTATGAAGAAATGTTGGAGATGGCCAGTTTAGGAGCCAATGTTTTAGAGACACGCGCAATTGAGATGGCACATAAATTTAACGTGCCTCTTTATGTCGGAAAAAGTCATACCAATTTACCAGGAACTCATATCATCGAAAGGAATAATACTATGGAATCTACAGTAATTACAGGTGTCTCAATAGATAACAACTGCCTTATGGCGTCAGTGAAACATCTACCATTTTCACAAACCAATATAGCAAATCTCTTTATGAATTTAGCCAGCAAAAATTTGAATGTTGATATGATTTCCATAGCAGCACCTTACAATGGTCATGTCACAGTGTCATTTACAGCTGAAAAGAATGATGTTCTGGAAATTCAAGAAGTCATCACTAATATGAAAAAAGAACTGGAAACCATTGAGATTACTACCAACGACCAAATTGTTAAATTATCGGTTGTCGGTATAGGTATGGTCAGTCATTCTGGTGTTGCTGCAAATATATTTAGACTATTTGCAGAAGAAGATATCAATTACTATCAGGTAACAACATCAGAAATTAGTATTTCATATACTATTTTAGAAACTGATGTTCAAAGAAGTATCGAAATCATTTCAAAAGCATATGAATTAGAAATGTAAAAAAAAATGTCTATGACATTTTAAATTCTTACACATAAAAAAGGATGTCATTGACATCCTTTTTATAAATTCCTACAAATGATTTGTAATTCTTTTAATAGTTCCTCATGAACCACTTTATACTCAGCAAAAGTTGATTCAAAGACTATACTTTTATTAAGTGCAAGACCTTCTAATATCAGAACCAGTTCCTTACATTTAATTGGTGCAAAGTAAGACATACTGCCTTTCAAGCGATGTAAAATACTTGATATACTTTCAAAGGCACCTTCTCTTAGTAAACTTTCAATTTGCTTCAACTCTTCTCGAGTGTTCATCTGAAACTTACTAACAAGTTCTATAAATATTTCTTTCCCAACAGAATCATAAGTTTCACACAGAACTTTTTTATCAACAATTTCTGGATTCACAAACTTACAAACAGAGTGTTTTAGAATTTTTTCTCTATCAAAGATCTCTTTTAATGCATTGATAACCTCATCATTTTCAAATGGTTTTAGAATAATCTCATCTAAATTTGATTCCGATAGTTTCTTAAATTCATGTTTTGTTCGTGATGCGGTAATTAAGATGACAGGCATTTCAACCAATCGCTTGTTGATACTACTTTTAATCAACTTAATCATATCAATACCATTAAAGTGATTTAGATTCTGATCAATAATCAAACAATCATAATGATTATGATTCAGTTCCGTAAATAATGTCGTTTCATTTGTCAGCGTTTTAACATGACAATTCATCTCTTTTTCTAAAAGATGGGTTAAATAATCACAACTAATTTCATCATCATCAACTATTAATACAGATTTTTGGTCTTCATAAGGCACACCAGATGTACTGGTACCTTTAACTTGAAGTGAGAAACTGAAAGTCGTTCCAATACCCTTTTCACTTGATATATGTAGTTCAGATCCCAACATTTCAACGTATTTTTTTGTAATCGCTAAACCGATTCCTGTACTGGTCACCTTAAGATTATCAGAATAAGTCATATAATCATCGTAGATATGGTCAATTTCTTCTTTAGTTAAACCAACGCCAGTATCGGATACTTTGAAAACTAGTACATCAGTCATCTCTTTCCGTTTGATATCGACGTCTAAATTGACCATGCCATCACGAGTATATTTTGAAGCATTGCTCATCAAATTAATTAGAATTTGACGAAGTTTGATTGCATCTGATGACATGACATAACTGCTTAGTGGAATCATAACATCAGCAAGGTTTTCTTTCACATGACCTGCAATAAGATTATATTGTTTGTCTTGATAAACAATCGTTGTAATGACTTCATCTATTAAGTTTACTAAATCAAACTCAGATTCGTATATTTTCGAATGTTGACTAGATAATTTACCATGTGCCAATACATTATTGGTCATCATCAAAACATTACTTAATGAACGTTTGATGATATTGGTATACTCTCCATAATTATTAGTCGCCTTTTCAATTAATTCAACCGCTCCAAAAGCACCTTGTAATGGACTTCTTATTTCATGGAACATTTCCATTTTCATATTATCAGAACTAGCCGATAACTCTTGATCTGCCATAACCATCATAATGATAAGTTCAGAATCATTAAACATACCATCTTGTAATCTAACAGCACGTTGTTCTTTTTTTCCTGTACGATTCGTATGTTCAACAGTTAAAATATCTGAAGTTTCATCATTATCCCATTTACAAATCTCTGTAATAAACATATCCATCAACTCATCTTCAGAATACTCATAATAAGTAATTGCAGCTCTATTGGCATTGATTATTCTATAAGATTCTTTATCAACAATCAGAATTGGTAATTTAGATTCCAAGAAATAATCCTTATAAAACTTCAACTCTTTGTTGACCTCGGATATTTGCATTTTATCCATTTCGATAATATCATTCAGAAACTGTTTTTCAGAATTTATCCACTTTTTTGTTTTCTGACTTGAGTAGATAACCGTTGCTATAACAGCAATCATCAAAATAGAAAACATGATGATCTTAATGGTAAACCCTGTTAACAAACTATCGATATTAAACTTATCGTATGATTTCGTTAATACAATATTTATGTTATTTATTTGTTCTGAAAGTACTATATGATTATCAACATAATGAAAATCACCAATAACCAATTGATTTTTTGAGCGTTCATAACGGCCTGATGAATTAAATACTTTTGAGCCATATATGTTTTGAAGCTGATTTACAATTTTATAGTCTTTATCTAATTGAAGTGCTTCCCCATTCTCACCAATAAAATGAATATTGTATTCAGGCACTTTATAAGCATCAGATAATAATGACTTGTAATCTATTATAAGACCCAAACCATAGTTGTGAAAATCATCTTGAACATCAAGTGGGATTTCAATCATCAAATAATTCTTATTATCCATTTGGATAGGTTTTAACCTATAATTTCCGAAAAAATCTTCTGACCATTCAATGGTATCTTCTTTTAACTCAATGTCATAAAACGTTTGGTCAGTATTACTGGATACAACCGATGTGTTATAATTTAAATCCGTTATACTCACAGCTATAACGTCTAGATTTTTTATAAAATATTTTGTCTTCTTCATAAAGAGATCGTGATTGCCATCTGTCATTTCCATCTCAAAAAGGATTTTTTCCATTGGTACTACTTCATTAAACTCATAAAGAGATGATCTATAGTCATCAATGTTCAACAGAATATCTGCTTGTAAGAGACTTATAAAATGTTCTGCTCTATTTAATTCAATTTCAAGTTCTTCATTTAATGTACTTAATGTCAAAAAAACCACCGCTATTATGATTAGCAAACAAACGCCTATTATTGGTCTAAATTTTGATTTTAATGTTTTCGAATTAATCATACGCCCACCTTTTTGTCAAAATAATTATACCACAAAAAAATAAGTAGATTCAAAATCTACTTAAATATCTGATAATAATCTTGGTCCACGTGACACGCGGCGTTGTACTTGTAAAACACCATCTTCACAAATACCTATTTTCCATTCAATCATTTGAATTTTATTGTCGAATATTTCTATACCTGTAATGTTTCTTGGATGTACACATGTCCCTGTATTAAAATATGGTAGCTCTCCCTCTTCAGAAAACTTAGGTCTATGAGTATGTCCCATTATAAGCATTTGATTGTTTTCACGAATCCACTTAGAATATCTTTTTTCTAAGGTATGTCTATGATGAATATTTTTAGCTGGACTAGCAGGGTTTCTAAACCCTACAATATGCATAAATCTCCAAAAATATCTTAAGAAAAATCTATTCCCCATCCATAACTGGTCATTGGTAAAATCACCTTGATGGCCGTGTATCAATAAAATATCTTTACTCTCATGTTCTAAAACGATACTTTCCAATACTTTTATACCAGGAAATAAAGGCTCAATCTTATCCGTAAATTCATCTTTAAATTGATACAGATTACGTTTTACACTTGATCTGTGTTTTAATTCCATATTGTGATTACCATATATCATTTCAAATCTATGATCATCATAGAATTTTTTCATCAACAAGAATATATCACTATGGGCATATCTGATATGTCTAAAGTGTTTATGTTCCCATAACTCATCACCATCACCTAATTCGATGTAGGTGTAACCTTCTTTATAATAATGTTCAAGCGCATAACGATACAACGTTTGATTATGAGCAAACTCATCACTCAAACTATTATCACCTCTATGAATATCAGAAAACATAATGATTTTTGTTTGATCATCTATCGGAATTTTTTTTGCATGTTTAAGCGCATGACTTAATTTCTTCTTAGTATGCATAAAATCGCCTCCACTATTTTTATACCCACTCTATTTAAACT
>Ga0209379_10001079_pt1 | contig 18918 bp, 13 predicted proteins | sample tdDd001_FD_187124 | JGI IMG/M metagenome (GOLD analysis project Ga0209379, IMG submission 187124) | Marine sediment microbial communities from the Atlantic coast under amendment with organic carbon and nitrate - tdDd00.1 (SPAdes)... | ecosystem: Environmental > Aquatic > Marine > Coastal >...
TCTTATCAGAAATATATGCAAAAGTAAGTTAGTTCCATTGAACCGCCGTATACCGAACGGTACGTACGGTGGTGTGAGAGGACAGTGGTTAAATTAATTAATCACTTCCTACTCGATTGGTGCCGAAAGCGGGACTTGAACCCGCACGCCCCGAAGGGCTCTGGATTTTGAGTTTTGTAACACCACTATCAGATAACATCAGCAAATATCAGTTATCTGTATTTCCAATAGTTTGACTTATGTTAGTCACTATTAATTAACAGAAGTGAACATATAAAATTGATTCATTTGTTAGCAAATTGTTAGCAGACATTGGGTGAAAGTATAAATCTGACATTTGTAATCCGATTAAAATAGTGTCTTATAAATAAAATTGTATATTTGAAGATGTTTTGATTTTGAAATCAAGTGTAGAAAATTATTTGAAATCATGATAAACTTAACCGGTAGATGAAAAAGCTACCGGAGTTGTCGGTAAAGGAGGTTCATATGGATAAAAGACTATTACTTGGAGAAACAAAGTACATTGAGTACAAAAGAAACTATTCTAAAACATTGATGAAGACTGTAAGTGCGTTTGCAAATTACCATGATGGATTTATTCTTATTGGCATTGATGATGAAGGGGAAATTGTTGGTGTTGATAATGTAGATGAATTACGTCTGATGATTGAGAATGCAATAAACGATTCTGTTGAACCAAGACCCTTTTATGAAATAGAAATCGAGAAAATTGAAGATAAATTAGTTATTATCCTGAAGGTTTATAAAGGTGAATATACACCATATTCAATTAATAACAAAGCATTTAAAAGAATGGACACCTCTACAATTCAAGTTGATAGATTAGCACATAATGAATTAATATTACTTGGAAGAAATCAAAGCTTTGAGACTTTAAAAGTGACAACTAATGAACTCGAGTTTAAGAATCTTTCTTCAAAGCTTAAAAAAGAGCTAAACATACGAAAAGCAACAAACGATCTTTTAATAACCTTGGGATTAGTTAATAACAATAATTATAATAATGGTGCTTTATTGTTCTCTGATTCGAATCCTCTGTATTCTTCTAGAATACAGTTAATTGCATATACAGACAAAACTGTTATGCAAATAAAAGATAGAGAAGAGTTACATAATATTTCGATTATAGAGCAATATGACAAATGTATTGATTTTTATAGAAAGCATATTAATGTTGGAGAAGTAATAGACGGTCCTTATCGAAAAACGATTGAGGAAGTACCATTAGTAGCTTATAGAGAGGCGATTGCGAATGCAATTGTGCATAGAGACTACCTTCGTGAAGCTCATATAAAAGTAGAAATGTATAACGATAGAATTGAGATTGTATCTCCTGGCACTTTACCAGTCGGATTATCAGAAGAAGAATTTAGAAATGGAAACATATCAATATTGAGAAATAGAATGGTTGCAGATATTTTTCTTAGACTTAAAATAATTGAGAAAATTGGTACTGGAATAAAGAGAATAAAGAGCTATTACCAGGACTATAGTGTACAACCTTCTTTGGAGGTCTATGAAAATAGTATACGAGTAATTCTTCCGAAAGTTACATTTGAATCGACTTCAATTGTATCTAATGTTGATTCAAGAATGTTCGATCTTAATGAGAATGAAAAAAGAATTGTTACTATTTTGAAAAATAATGAACTTATGAGTAGAAGTGAAATTGAAGTCGCATTAGGATTGAAAAGAACACAAACAGGGGACCTTTTAAGAAGTTTAAGACAACTTAATTTTATAGTAAAAATTGGTAGTGGAAGCAATGTAAAGTATAAATTGCTATAATGGTCGGTTGATTTTCTTTCTACCGGTATTTACCGGTCGACATGAACTGGAGTTCATCTATAAATAAAATCAAAAGTTGTACAAAAAAATAAAACAGCGACTTTCAAAAAAATCTTGAAAGTCGCTATTTATGTGGTGCCGAAAGCGGGACTTGAACCCGCACGCCCCAAAGGGCTCTGGATTTTGAGTTTTGTAACACCACCATCAGATAACATCAATAATTATCAGTTATCTGTAATTCCAATAGTTTGGTTTATGTTAGTTACTATTAAGTAATAGAAGTAAACATCTAAAGTTGATTCATTTGTTAGCAAATTGTTAGCAAATCACTCCCATGCAATCACTAATACTTATTAGTAATCTATTGATTCTAATGAAAATCACTTTAAATGATATTGTGTTGTTCTACGATTGAAGTTAATGAAGTTAATATACAGATAGGTTGGACTCATGTCTGCTCTAGGATATCATAAGAGGAAGTTGATAAATTCATCTCAATAATGACTACTGTATTCTTATCTGTCATATGTATTTTACTGACAAACAAAATGGTACTGTTAAGTTTAATTACTATTGAACCAGCATTAGCGTTAAAAATGTAAGAATCATTTAATTAAGAAAACCATGCGATTATTTATGCATGGTTTTTTTAGTCGTCATTAAATAATTAATTGACATAAATTATTTAATGGTAATTGAAACATGAGAAAAGTCATGATTATTGAGTTAAAACTTAACAACAGGTTATACAGCAACTTTTCATAATCTATTGAACAAGATGTTTTAAGAAATATGATTTGATACTCGGTATAATATTATCGTAAGGAGGAAAGCTATGGGAATATTAGGCATTGATTTAGGTACTACAGGATGTAAGGCAACCCTTTTTAATAATATAGGACAAATTATGTCTACAAGTTATAAAGAGTATAAGACAATTCATTTAGGACAATGCAAATATGAATTGGATCCAAATGTTGTATGGGAAAAGGTTCAAGAGGTCATTTTAGAATGTACACTTAACTCTAGAGATATTATAAAGGGTATATCAGTTTCCTCTTTTGGAGAAGTTGCGGTTTATTTGGATGAAGCCAATAAAGTAGTTAGAAATAGTATTCTTTACACTGATTCAAGAGGTGATGAGGAAATATTAGATATCGTTGAAAAATTAGGTGAGCGTTATATAAAAAAGACTACAGGGTTAGCTGTGCATAAAATGTATACATTACCCAAATTACTGTGGGTTAAAAACAACGAACCCAAACTATATAAGAAAATAAAAAAAGTTATGCTATTTGGTGACTATATCCAATATTGCCTTTCCGGAAAACGTTTTATCGATCCGGCATTGGCTTCTAGAACAATGATGTTTAACATTAAATCAGTTGATTGGGATGTTGATATACTAAGTGCTTTTGAATTAGATAAATCATTGTTTTCTGAAATAAACAATATTGGAACTGATATTGGACAGGTAACTGATGAAATTAGTTTGACTTTAAACATTGATAAACACTGTCAAGTTTTTATTGGTAGCCATGATCAAGTATGTGCGACTATAGGTTCTAATGCATTTGATGAGAAATCTGCTATGTTAGGTATGGGTACTGTATCGTGTGTTACTCCGATATTTAAAAAAGCTAATGTCAATTTGGATGGATTGAAAAATTATCCTATCGTTCCATTTATGAATAATTTGACTTTGACCTATGTAGTAAACTTTACCTCCGGTTCTCTATTGAGGTGGTTTAGAGATGAAATTGCACTACATGAAATGAAAAGATCTATGGAAAATTCCGAAGATGTCTACAGTATATTAGGTTCAATTATGCCTGAAGATCCAACTGAATTAATTGTATTACCACATTTTGCAGGTAGTGGAACCCCGATTATGAACCCATCTTCTAATGGAATGATTTACGGTTTAAAATTGGAGACATCTAGAGGAAGTATATATAAATCATTAATGGAAGGTGTAGCTTACGAGTTAAGATACAACTTAGATTTCATAGAAAAAGAAGGTATACCGTTAGAAGTTTTGTATGGGACTGGAGGAGGTACTAATTCTAGGGAATGGTGTCAGATAATATCAGATATTACTAGGAAAACAGTACATGTAATGTCGCATAAAGAATCAGGTAATATTGGTTTGTATGCCATCGTAACTGTTGGTCTTAAACGCGCATCAAATTATAGAGAAGCATTAAAAGGCGTGAATGATATTTCAGAAACATTCATTCCTAGTGATGTTCCACAATATAAAACGCAATACGGAAAATATAAGAAACTATATGAATTTAGTGAAAAATTTTAGGAGGAAATATGGCATTAACTAGTTTATCAGAAGTATTAAAAGATGCAGAAGTGAAGAAGTATGCAGTTGGAGCGTTTAATGCAGTCAACCTAGACATGGCAAGAGGCATTATTTTAGCAGCAGAAGAGGAAAGGTCTCCTGTGATTATATCACTAGCAGAGGTTCATTTGGATATGGCGCCATTAGATGTTCTTGGGCCGGTTTTGGTTGATTTAGCTGAAAAAGCTTCAATACCTGTAGTGGTTCATTTGGATCATGGTTCAGATTTTTCAGTGATTATGAATGCAATGAAAATCGGATTCACATCTGTAATGATTGATGGGTCAGCATTAGAATTTGAGCAAAATATTGAGAAAACTCAAGAAATCGTTAAAGTTGCAAAAACATTAAACGTGTCTGTAGAAGCAGAAGTAGGAAGATTGGTAACGCCTGAAACTGGTAGTACAGAAACATTTGAAAATCTTGATCCCAAAGATTTTTACACTGACCCTATTCAAGCTCAGGAGTTTGTAGAAAAAACGGAAGTAGATGCGTTAGCTATTGCTTTTGGAACAGCACATGGTTTATATAAATCAGAACCACAATTGGATTTTAATAGAATAAAATCAATTAAAGACATTACAGGTATGCCTTTAGTAATGCATGGTGGATCTGGATTATCAGATAAACAGTATAAAGAAGCAATTGAAAATGGTATTACTAAAATCAATTACTATTCTGATATGGCTAATACAGTATCGAGAAAAGTTAAAGAGAAACTAAACAATGAAGAAACATGTTATATACACGACGTATCGCAATGGACAATTAAATTTGTTACAGAAAATATCAAGGAAAAAATGAGAGTATTTGGTTCTAGTCAAAGGGGGTAATAATGGTAAAGTCAAAAATCAAATTGGGATTATGTCCTACAAGAAGAGATGTATTTAGTGTCAAAGAAGCAATTAGACTTAAAAACGAATTAGTGAGCATGTTATCAAAGAGAAGTGACATTGACTTAGTTACAATTGATGATATAAACAAAGAAGGACTATTATTCGGCTATGAGAATTTAAATGCTGTTATTGAACACATGAAAAAGGAAAAAGTTGAAGCACTGTTCTTCCCACATTGTAACTTTGGAACTGAGGATTTAGTAGCTGAAGTTGCAAGAGCTCTAAATGTACCAGTTTTGATATGGGGTCCTAGGGATGATGCACCACTTGAAAACGGCTTCCGAACAAGAGACAGCCAGTGTGGTATGTTTGCAACAGGGAAAGTGTTACAAAGATATGGAGTGAAATTTACTTATTTAAATAATTCAGATATGGAAAGTGATTATTTCCAAGCTGGGTTAAAACGTTTTATCAGAGTTGCAAATGTAGTAAAAACTTTTAGAGCAACACGAATATTACAAATTTCTACTCGTCCAACAGGATTTAATAGTGTAACAGTTAATGAAGGTGAAATACTAGAAAAGTTTGGCATTAGACTTTATCCTGTTGCTTTATCAGAAGTCACTGATTTAATTCAAAAGTTCGTTGATGAGAATTCAAAAGAATTTAATACATCTGTAAAATTTGTTATGGAAAATATTAGTAAGGATTCCACACGTGAAAATATTGAAAAGATGATTGGTCTTAAAATGGCTATTAAGTATGTTGCTGATCAATACAACTGTAATGCTGCTGCAATACAGTGTTGGAATGCATTGCAAGATATGACTGGCATAATGCCTTGTTTAGCAAATTCCTTATTAGGTGATGAAGGATTCCCATGTGTATGTGAAACTGATATTCATGGTGCTATTTCATCATTAATGCTTCAAGCTGCAACGATGGATGAAAACCCTGTTTTCTTTGCTGATTTGACAGTCAGAGACCGTAAAAGAGATAATGTTGAATTATTATGGCATTGTGGCCCATTCCCGTATTCTATGGCTAAAGATAAGAGTAAAGCAACTGCTGGATCTCATTGGATTTTAGAAAGTGGTGCTTATGGGACTTGCGAATGGGAAATTGAACAAGGCGATATAACAGTTTGTCGATTTGATGGTGTTAATGGTAAGTATCAATTATTAGTAGGAGAAGGAAAAGGAGTAGATGGTCCATTTACTCGTGGTACATATGTATGGTTTGAAGTGAATCATTGGCCAACTTGGGAGAAAAAATTAGTTGAAGGACCATATATTCATCATATATCAGGTGTATACGGAAAACATGGTGAAGTATTAACAGAAGCTACCAAGTATATAAATGATTTAGCGCTTGATGCGGTTGAACCGAGTGCAGTTGAGTTAGAAGGAAGATGGGTGGAATAATGACTATTAAATCTATTCATGATAATGATTTTAGAAACTTTGGTAATGTACAGGACAGTCAACATTATCAAGACATTTATCATAAGTTGAAGACAATCCCTTTTACTAAAAATGTTGTATATGTTGGTAGTGATGAGTTGCTTGAGTCATCTTCTGCCAAAGCTTATATTGAAGAGAGTGTTTTTGGGACAATTCCAATTCAGATTGGCTATTGTAATGGTGAGAACACAAAGTTAAATGCACTAGAATATCATAAATCAAATGAGGTGATTGTTGCAGCAACTGATTTACTTCTAATTTTAGGACAAACATTTGATATAATAGATAATACTTATGATACATCTCTAGCGAAGGTCTTTAAGATGAAAGCAGGAGAAGTTGTAGAAATTTATTCTACAACACTGCACTATTGTCCATTATCAGTAAATGATAAAGAGTTTAGTGCCGCGATATTATTACCTAAACATACCAATGATGTTTTATTAAAACCTGAAGAAGGTTTATTTGCAAGAAATAAATGGTTATTAGGTCATGCTGAGTTATTTGATTTAGATTCAAAAGACCTAATTGGGAAGTTGATAGGTGAAAATATTGAAATTGTAGGAGGAAAGTATGTTTGATAATGATTTCCTATGGGGTTCTGCTACTGCAGCCTACCAAATTGAAGGTGCTTGGAATAAAGATGGGAAAGGCGAATCTATATGGGATAGATTCGCACATACATCTCCAAGGATGAAAGAGACAGGAGATGTTGCCTGTGATCACTATAACAGATTAGAAGAGGATGTTAAGCTCATGAAAGAAATGGGTTTGAAATCATATCGTTTTTCATTTGCATGGACAAGAATATTTCCGAAGGGTACTGGTGAAGTCAATAGTGATGGGCTTAACTTTTACAAGAAATTAATTGAATTATTAGAAAATGCTGAGATTGTACCATTTGCAACATTGTATCATTGGGACTTACCTCAATCACTACAAGATAATGGTGGTTGGATGGAAAAAAGTACAATTGAGGCTTTTAAAGACTATGCAAAGTATATGTTTAATGAGTTTCCGACGATCAAACATTGGATCACATTTAATGAACCTTTTGTTATTTCAGTCCTCGGACATGGTACTGGCACAATAGCTCCAGGCTTAAGTGATATCAAAGTTGCATATCAAGTATCGCACCATTTAAATCTTGCTCATGCTCTAGCCATAAAAGAATACCGTAAAGGGAACTTTGTTGGAAAAATTGGTGCTGCAATAAGTTTAGTCACTTGCTATCCTGAATCAAATAAGCCACAGACGATTCAAGCTGCTAAAATGATTGATATTGGTAAAAATAGATGGTATTTAGATCCGATGCTAAAGGGTAAATATCCAGAGGGTGGCCTGGATATGATGAATAACATCCTTGGTGCGCCGATTGTATCTGAGAGTGAACTGAAATTGATGTCAGAGAATTTACCTGATTTTGTAGGTGTAAATTTATATACAAGATTTTTAATTAAAGATGGCACTGATCCAATGACATTTAAACCTGATAATTTAAGTGCCAAAGAAGTTGAGGACAGTGATAATCATACAAGTATGGGATGGGAAATTTATCCTGATGCATTAGAAGATATGTTGCTCATTTTAAAGAATGAGTATGATAACCCAGATATATATATTACTGAGAATGGTGCATCATTTGCAGAACCAAGGGAAAGTTGTTATATTGAAGATGACAACCGAATTGACTTCCTAAACCAATATATTAAAGCAATGAAAAATGCTATTGATAAGGGTGTCAATGTAAAAGGATACTTTGTATGGACGTTAATGGATAACTTAGAATGGGCTGAGGGTACTGTACCCCGATTTGGCTTGATTCATGTAGATTTTGACTCTCTTAAACGTACACCGAAGAAGAGTTACTATCACTATAAGAGAATAATCGAAAATAACGATTTACTATAGTTTGAAAGGAATATCAATGAAAGATAAATTACTGAAAAAAGAAATTGTTTCATATGGATTACCTTATATTGGCATACAAGCAGCAGGTATGTTTATGGCGACTTTTTTACTCGTCTATTACACAGATATAGTTAACTTGTCGACTGTTGCAATTACAATTATGTTTTTAGCTGTTAGAGTATTCGATGCCATCAATGATCCTATTATTGGTGTGTGGATGGATAAAAGGAAAGAAACCGATTATGGGAAGTTCCGTAAATTTGCATTGGTTGCAGGTATACTAACATCAATTATGACTCTTACAATATTTATGGTGCCCGATATTGGACATAACGGTAAATTGATATATGCATATCTAACTTACGGTATTAGTGGTATTTTTGGTACAATTATGGGAATTGCTTATTTTGGATTACCTTCAAGAATGACAAGAAATCAGTTAGACCGTACAAAATTGGCTCAGTTCAAATCTATTGGAGGAGCAATTGGTGGTATAGTTGCAATGGTAGCTGCAGTACCTTTAATTAAGCTAATTGGACAAGGGAATGATAGACTAGGCTACGCTGGTACTGCTACTATTATCTGTATAGTTTCAATTGTGACTCTATTAATTGGAATTAAAGGGATTCCAGAAGGAAAGGTTATTCAGCAAAATAAGGCAACGGAACAAATGGAAATGAAAAAGATATTTAAAATTATTGGATCTAATATTCCATTTTTAGTATTAATATTAGGTACAGCTTTATCATTACTTAGTGCTAATGTCAGATCCGCATTCCAAGTATATTTCTTCAAATATAATGTTGGTAATGAAATGCTTATAAGTTTAATGGCTGCTGTAGCACCATCTGTAATGATTGTTGCATCATTCTTTGTACACTTAGTAACTAAAAAAGTTGGAAAGAAAAATACTATAATCATTGGTAAGTTAATTACAATAGTGAGTTTAGTTGTTTTATTGTTCTTAAACTACAAATCACCAGTAATTCTAATGATTTCTGCTGCTATAACTGGAATCGGACTTGCTTTAACGAATATAACAACTTTTAGTATGCTTGCAGACACTGTTGAATATGGTCAATGGAAAACAGGACTTCGAACAGAAGGTACATTATATTCAATTAATGGTACTGTAGTGAAATTTAGTATGGCTGCTGCTGGTATCGTAGGTGGAATTGTCTTAACATTAATTGGATACGAGGAAATGGCAGTTCAACCATTATCTACTTTAAATGGTATCTCATTTGGTTTTATAGTATTTCCAATTGTTTTAGAAGGTATCTCATTATTGTTTATGTTTTTGTATCCATTAACAGAAAAGAAGTATCAAAGTATTTTATCTGATTTAGATGAATTAAGAGAAAGTGAGTCGGTCGTAAATGAGTAAGTTTAATAAGAATTTCCTTTGGGGAGCTGCATCTGCTGCTTACCAAATCGAAGGTGGATGGGATCAAGATGGTCGTACACCATGTATGTGGGATAGCATTTGTCATGATTATGACTATCTAACAGATAATGGTGATATCGCATGTGATCACTATAATAGATTTGAAGAAGATGTTGAAAATATGAGCAAGTTAGGTCTAAAGGGATATCGCTTTTCAATTTCATGGAGTCGACTACTACCAGATATTGATGGTCCTGTAAATGAGCTAGGACTAAAATTCTACAATGACTTAATTGACAAATTAATAGATAACAATATAGAACCAGTTGCAACCTTACTGCATTTTGATACACCTATGTATTATGAAGGCAAAGGTGGATGGTTACAAAGAGATACAATTGAAGGTTTTACAAAATTTGCAAAAGTCGCTTTTGACTGTTTTGGTGATAGAGTTAAAAAATGGATTACAATTAATGAACCATATATTTTAGCAAACATGTATAGAATGACAGCTCAAATGATGAAGAAAGATCCTGCTCTTGCAGCATTTCAATCATCACATTACATGACAGTTGCACATGCGCGTGTTGTAGAATTATATAGACAACATGCAATGGGAGATGGTTTAATTGGACATTCACCTAACTTATCGATGGTCTATCCAGAAAATGATTCAAAAGAGGTTATAGAAAATACTGAAATTGCAGATTTATTCTTTAACAAATGGTATTTGGAACCAGCATTAAAGGGGGCATATCCTAAAAGAGCTTTAGAATTATTAGAAGAATATGACATAATAATAGATATTACTCAAGAAGATAAAGTGATAATCAGTGAGAATTTATCAGATTTTGTTGGTGTGAATACCTATTCTAGAATGATTATAAAAGACAGTTTTGATCTAAGGTCATATAGTGTAGGGACAATGGCTTTAACAGATACATCGAGAAGTGATGCCAATGCTAAGTATACTGCTTATGATTGGGAAGTCTTCCCTCAAGGGATGTATGATATTCTAGTCTACTTAAAAGACCAGTATAATAATCCGAGAATATACATTACAGAAAATGGCGCTGCTTATGATGACAAAACAGTCGATAATGGTGTGATCAATGACCAAGAGAGAATTGATTATCTTCATGGTTATATCAGCAAAATGAAAGAAGCCATTGATGATGGCGTAAATGTACAGGGATATTTTGTATGGACATTAATGGATAATTTCGAGTGGATGAAGGGTTATAGCATTAAGATGGGCTTAATTCATGTTGATTTTGAATCACTTGAAAGAACCTTCAAACAAAGTGCTTTTTGGTATAAAGAGTTAATTCAAAGAAATGAAATCTAATTTAGAGAAAATTTGATATAATGTTGAAAAATTAAAAGGTAATTCCGAGATTATTATTAGATAAACTGGAGTTGCCTTTTGATGTGTTTTAGATATGTAATTTATGATTAGAAGGTATTAGGGGTATAATGAAAAGCATGACACAGTAAAACTAGACTATCTGACAACTTTGATGATTGTATTCATCTAAGTAGTTTTAATCCGATTTGGAAGGGTATTTATGTAACATATTCTGGAGGCTTATATGAGACAAATATACAAGAAGGAATTTGTAAAATATGATAACGGTTTGCCATTTAAAGTTTTTTTATGTGAAGTAGAGAACGTTTCTTTTCATTGGCACAAAGAACTAGAATTACTATATGTACTTGATGGTGAGTTAAAATTAGATAAAGGTGAACAGTCTTATGTCATTAAAAGCAATGAATTAGTTGTGATTAATAGAAATGAAGTACATCAGTTTAGAAAGACATATTCCAGTAATTTATGTATTGTTATACAAATAGATTTAGATTTCTTCAAATCTATGTGGCCAGAATTACTGAATATTTTGTTTGATGGTAATGAGTCAGTGACTACAAAAGGAGATTTTCTTCAACTTAAAAAGATTATCTATCAAATATTATCAGTGATTCGAATTGAACCTTACGGTTATATGATTGAAATACAAGGCTATATATGTAATGTCATATCTTTACTACTGAAAACTTTTGACTACAAAATTAGAAATTGGGAAGAAGAAAATGAAGTTGATTATGCACGTTTAGGTAGGATACTCTATTATATTGATCAAAATTACATGAATAAAATCAGTCTTAAAGAGATAGCGTCTACTGAATATTTGAATGAATATTATTTTTCACATTTCTTTAAGAAAAAAATGGGTGTTAGTTTTCAAAAATACCTAAAGGATGTGAGGGTTCAAAAATCACATGAAATGTTGATAAAAAGTGACAAAAAAATCGTTGATATTGCCATGGAAAATGGATTTAGTAACGTTCAAACATTTTTGAATGCCTTTAAAGACAAATACAACACTACACCAGCTAAATATAGAAAAAACACAATTGATGAAATTGAATTGTCAAAACATAGTCCAATAGAATCAAAATTCAAAAATGTTGATCTGGATCAAGTACTGATGATTTTGAACGAGTTATTATAGATAAGAATGTCTGCGGAATACCTGTAAAGGTATTCCGTTTTTTATGATTAAACAAGATTTCATAATAAGTAAAGCAAATGAAGTAAAGAGTTTAACATCAATTATTGATATGATTTTACTAGGAAAACGTTTTAATGATTATAAGGAGAATCGTATGATTAACAACCCAATTATTAAAGGATTTCATCCAGATCCGAACATTTTACGAGTAGATGAAAACTACTATATTGTTACTTCCACTTTTCAGTGGTATCCAGGTGTCGAAATTCATACATCAGAAAACCTAAAAGATTGGCAATTAGTAGGCAGACCATTAGGTGAAGATAAATACCTTAATATGACCGGTGAAGCTCCAGGTTGTGGGGTGTGGGCACCACAAATCAGTTATCATGAAGGCCTGTATTATATTGTGTATTCAGACTGTAAAACATTTGGAAGTGTTCATAATTATTTGATTACTTCAGAATCTATAAAAGGACTTTGGAGTGACCCTATTTATTTATGTAGTGGTGCTTTTGATATATCACTTTATCATGAGGGAGCTAAAAAATATTTATTGTTATGTGAACATGATGGAAGAAAGATGGCGAATATGGCTAATCTTGTTAATGGATTCCCTGCGATGAGGAGTATCAAACACTTAACAAAAGAAGTCCTTAGGGGTAATAGTTCGATCTTGATTCCTTTTAATGGTATAGCATTGCTTGAATATGATCATTTAGAAAAAAGAACGGTTGGCGAAAGAAAAATTATCTTTAAGGGGACAAAACTTGGAGCAACAGAAGGACCTAATTTGTATAAGAAAAATGGTTATTATTACTTGATTACAGCAGAAGGTGGTACAGGATACAATCACGCAGTAACGCTGGCTAGGTCTAAATCAATTAAAGGTCCTTATGTTGTTCATCCAAACAATCCAATCTTGACTGCGCCTAATAAAAAATATCCTCTTCAAAGAATGGGACATGGTTCATTAGTTGAAACACCAGAAGGTGATACATATATGTCATTTTTATGTTCTAGACCTATGAAGAAACATAAAGGTTCAATACTAGGAAGAGAAAGTGCTTTGATAAAAATGTTCTGGAAAGATGATTGGTTATATGCTGATTATGATTCTATCGAAATAGAAAAGACAGGAAATGAAGTTATCAGAGATTATACTTTTGAAGGTCCTTTGCATCAAGACTTTCAATGGTTAAGATGTCATTCAAATTATAAAACTTTACAAGTAACAAATAAGGGATTAGAAATAACTGGAAAGGAATGGCTTGACTCAAGGTTCGAACAAGGTCTAACAGCTGTTCGGATGGAAAGTCATAATTTTATAGCAGAAACAAGATTTTCATTTATCCCTTCAAATGAGCACCATTCAGCTGGTATAGCGGCCTACTATTCGACTGAACTGTATTTGTATTTATCCTTTGAAAACGATGGTTTGATTAAATTGAGAAAGTGTGTGAATGGTTATGAAAGTGTCATCTGGTCTGGGGCTAGTAAGGGTAAAGACAATGATGTCAGACTAGTTCTTGATAAGTGTAAAATTCATTTTGAAATAAAAGAAGAAGGTGTCTACAAAATGGTACACAAACCAATTAGTGCTCTGTTTTTGAGTGATGAAACATCCAAACCATATGGTTTTACAGGGACATTTATTGCACTATGTTGTCAGGATTTATCAGGTGAAAACAATGTAGCGACATACGATTACTTAAGAATAATAGAGGAGGCATAATGAATACTGAGCAAATTAAAAAGGAGTTATCAATTGACGAAAAACTTAAATTTCTGATTGGTGGAAAAACATTTGAGACGTTAGGTCATGATGGCCACAACATACCTGCTATGTCAACCATAGATGGGCATAATGGTGTCAATTTAATGCAAAAGGTGATGGATTTCATTCCAATTGTTTTAAGTAATGTAAATGTGACTGAAATTAATCCTGCTGAAATAATGGGATTATTTTTTGAGATTGGTGAGAAAATCGGTGGGATAACTGGTATGCCAAAATTATTTCAGAATAAAGTATCGGAAGCTGAATATGCAAAAATGTCTGAAAAAGCAGCTCTTTTAGCTAAAGCTTTTACTAAGGCTGTTCCAACCGTATTACCTAATGGTCAATTACCAACAGCATTTCCAGCAGGATTATCTATGGCAAGTACATGGAATAAAGAAATGATGTTTACATGTGGTCAATATGTAGCAGATGAAACGCTTGCATACAAAGGCGATATTTTATTAGCCCCAAATATTAACATCCATAGGGATCCTCATTGTGGAAGAATGTTTGAAAGTTTTTCAGAGGACCCATATTTAACTTCTCAAATGGTGATTCCTTACATTAAAGGCGTACAGAATAAAGGTGTTATTGCTAATGTAAAGCACTTTGTTGCAAACAATCAAGAGACACAAAGACATACTATCAATGAAATGATATCTGAAAGAGCATTAAGGGAAATATATTTGCCAGGATTTAAAGCTGCTGTTCAGGATGCAGACTGTCATACCGTTATGACAGCTTATAATTATGTTAATGGCGAAGCATGTGCATCAAATAAATATTTGCTAACTGACATATTGAGAAATGAATGGGGTTTTGATGGTTTGGTGCTTTCTGATTGGAATGCTGTATATGATCAAGTCACAGCACTCAAGGCTGGAAATGATCTCGAGATGCCTGGTCCAAAAGATCAAAGCAAAATTATTAATGCAATTAAAAACAATGAACTAGATGAAGCTGTAGTTGAACAGTCGTTTGACCGATTCCTTGATTTAGTAAAAAAGTCCCCAGCTTATAATAATCTGAAGACCGATAACTTTGATGCTAGGAAACATGAACTATTCAGTCGGGAAATGGCTTCGGAAAGTATTATCATGTTAAAAAATAATGATACATTGCCTTTAGAAAAAAACAAGCAAATAAGTGTATTTGGAGATAATGCCTTCCAACCAATTTCTTGTGGTACTGGTAGTGCAGGAGTTGTTAGTTCTCATGTAATAAGTGGTTATGATGGATTAAAAACGCAATTTGAAGAAGTTACTGTTAACAATGAGAATTCTGAAGTCGCTATTATATTTATCGGCGAGGTCTGTGGTGAAGGGGAAGATAGAAAATCTATTACTTTGGACACTCTAGAGATGGACTTAGTAAAAAAAGTTTCAAAAGCCTATAAAAATAAGAAAGTGATAGGGGTATTTAACGTACCAGGACCTATAGAAATGAGGGGTCTTGATGAATACTTTGATTGTATATTGATGGCATGGTATCCAGGTCAAGAGATTGGGCATGCAATTGCAGATATTGTATCTGGTGCAGTTAATCCTTCTGGAAAGCTTACCTGTTCAATGGTAAGTAAAGTTGAGGATCTCGCCACTTATCCAAATTTTCCAGGTAGTTTTGGTACAGCTGTATATGGTGAAGATATTTTTGTTGGTTATAGATATTATGATATAAAAAAGATTGAACCATCATATTGTTTTGGTCATGGTTTATCATATAGTGATTTTGACTATGCGGATTTAAAAATCAATAACCAGTTTAAGGAAAATGGGTACGTTGAAGTGTCTGTTAACATTAAAAATACTTCATCTCTAGAAGGTAAAGAAGTTATTCAATTGTATGTAAATGATGAGCAATCTAAACTTAAGAGACCGATTCGAGAGTTAAAGGCATTTGAAAAAATTAATTTCAAGCCTGGCGAGGAAAAAGTGGTTCAATTTAGGTTAGACAAAGGTGCGTTTAATATGTATGATCCAGCTCTAAAGGCATGGGTTGTAGAACCTGGATATTTCAACATCGAAGTGGGTAGTTCGTCAAGAGACATTAGACAATCAGAGAGAGTATTGGTTGATTGTAATAACCCATATCCTTTAACTTTAAAAGTAGCATTAACGGACATAATGGATCGAGAAGATGTATTAGATGTAATTAAGAAATATATTCCAGAACAATTACTTTCACTTCCCGAATTACAAATTGAGCAAATTTACCATCCAGATTTAACATTAGATGAAGCGATGGATAAACATATGTTCAAGCATTTGAATATGACAGAGAAAGCTTTTAATGGATTGAAGCAAAAAATTGAAGTTGAAATCGGAGGCATGTAATTGGATAATCTTCTAACAAAAAAATATGTAGGAAGTATGGAACAGTTAGCATATGCAAGAAAAGTAAAGCTAGAAGAAGGTAAAGGAAAAAATACCAGTATAATTCAAGTCTCGAATGGATCGGGACTTGCCTTTACCGTTGTTACAGATAGAGGCTTAGATATTGCCAATGCATCAATAAAGGGGGTTAACGTCTCTTTTATATCAAAAACAGGCATTACATCTCCTGCCCTATACGAAGAACCAGAATTGGGATTTCTAAGAAGTTTTACCGGTGGCTTATTAACAACTTGTGGTATGACTTATTATGGTGCGCCTTGCTACGATGAAAAGGCACTAGGTCTACATGGACGAATGACCAGTATTCCCGCAGACCAAGTAAGTATTTCTACTGAGTGGGTAGAAAACGAGTATGTAATAAAAATTCAGGGTTATATTAAAGAAAATAGTGTTTTTGGTGAAAATATTGTTCTAAAAAGAGAAATTGTAACGAAATATGGAACAAATGAAATTGTTGTTAATGATACATATACTAATGAAGGATTTGAAAAAGCACCCTTTATGGTTTTATACCATTGTAATTTTGGTTATCCGTTATTATCTCCCATGTGTTATGTAGAAAGTAATTCTGTTAAAACAGAAGATAGAGATTCAGATGAGTTGGTGACTCTAAGGGATATTCATAGCTTTTCAGAACCAATGGATACAATAGATGAAAAGGTATATTTCCATCAAACAAAAGATAATAATGGTTATTCATCTTTCTCAGTTGTTAATGATGAATTGAAGCTTGGTGTAGATGTTTCCTATTCAAATGAACATTTGCTATATTTGATTCAATGGAAATTAATGAAAAGTGGGGATTATGTATTAGGAATGGAACCTGCTACGAATAAAACAACGGGTAGGGATTTAGCTAGAGCAGATAATGAGTTAACCTTTATTAACCCGCAAGAGGAAAAGAAAATATCTCTAAAGTTTGAGTTGTTTAAAGGGTAAATATCGTTTGCTAAATAAGGAGAGTGACATGAAACAAGGTAGAGTAGCAGTATTGACAGAACTAAAGAAATTTGAAGTACAAATATTTGATTTGCCCGTTATTGGAGATAATGAAATTCTAATAAGAGTCGAGGGTTCAGGGGTCTGTGGAACAGATGCACATGAGTTCAAGTCAGATCCATTTGGAATGATTCCAGTTGTTCTTGGACATGAAGGTAGTGGCGAAATTGTTGCGATGGGTAAAAACATAAGCCATGATTCAATTGGTAAAACAATATCTTTAGGAGATAAGTTAGTTACATCAACCCTCGTATGTGGAGAATGTTATTATTGCAAAAATTTACCTGGTAAAAGTAACATGTGTGAGAATGTAGGAGTTTACGGATTGATACCAGACGATGACAAGAAATTTAATGGTTATTTTGGTGATTACATGATCATTAGAGAAAATTCGACTTATTATAATGTGTCTGATTTAGATCTAGATTTAAGATTGTTAGTTGAACCTTCTGCTGTTGCAGTACATGCAGTAGAGAGAGCCAAAATAACTGGTTTATTAAATTTTGATACGAGAGTTCTTGTACAAGGATGTGGACCGATTGGTCTATTGGTTATTGCTGTTTTAAAAACAATGGGATTAAAAAATATTATTGCGATTGACGGTAATGATAGTCGTTTAAATTTAGCGCGTGAATTAGGTGCAAATGATACTTTTAATTTCACTAAATATGATGACTTTGATACATTACTAGGTGAAGTATTAAGTATAACAGAGGGTATTGGCGCAGGATTTGGTTTCCAATGTACTGGCTCACCTAAAGCTGCATCAAATCTTTGGAAATTAGTGAGAAGAACAGGTGGTATTTGTGAAGTTGGATTCTTTGTGGATAGCGGTGAGTCATCTATTAATCCACATCACGATATTTGTAGTAAAGAAATTACCCTTGTAGGTTCATGGGTCTATACTCCACAGGAATATCCAATCACGTTGAGTTTCTTAGAAGCTGCTAATAGTATTGGATTACCATTGGAAAAGCTAATAACACACCGTTTTCCGCTTACAGAGATGAACCAAGCTTTAGAAACAAATATTAGTATGGAAGGCATTAAAGTCGTATATATGAACGAGCAGTTTTAATTGTGACGACACCAAGTTGTGAAATATCAATTTGGAGGTTATATGAATAAACATAATGATGAAAATAATATTAATTATTTGAACGCAAATAGAGTTATTATTTGATTAATCTATTGGATTATCAATTCTTATTGCGTCAATGATTTCTATGGTGTCTATGTTTGATATAAGAAGAATTAACAAAAAAAAACAGCGACTTTCAAGAAAACTCTTGAAGGTCGCTATTTACGTGGTGCCGAAAGCGGGACTTGAACCCGCACGCCCCGAAGGGCTCTGGATTTTGAGTCCAGCGCGTCTGCCAGTTCCACCATTTCGGCAAGCAGATTGTCCTTAAGACAAGACTTATAATACCATATCTCAAAGAACTTTACAATAAAAGTATGATTAAATATC
>Ga0209379_10001080_pt1 | contig 18903 bp, 14 predicted proteins | sample tdDd001_FD_187124 | JGI IMG/M metagenome (GOLD analysis project Ga0209379, IMG submission 187124) | Marine sediment microbial communities from the Atlantic coast under amendment with organic carbon and nitrate - tdDd00.1 (SPAdes)... | ecosystem: Environmental > Aquatic > Marine > Coastal >...
TAACGGCAGAAACCGTTGGATAAGTTTCAATATGATTACTAAAAAGTATGGCAGAACATACAACCAGGGTTGCACCAATGCCAAAATAGAACCTTGCCTGGCCCTGATAACGCCGATTATCCATGAAATTGTCGTAAAGTGTATCAATTCGCTGATTCAGTGCATTGCCCTGGCGCAAACTGTCGTACAGTAATTCCGGCAACTCCGGTAGTTTTTCGGCCCAGAACGGCGCCCTACTTTTAACACCTTCAATCACCGCCTGTGGTCCAACCTGACGAGACATCCAGTCTTCCAGAAACGGCTTGGCGGTGTCCCACAAATCCAACTGCGGATACAGCTGACGCCCGAGCCCCTCAACATACAACAAGGTTTTCTGCAGTAAGACCAACTGCGGCTGTACTTCCATATTGAAGCGACGTGCGGTATTAAACAGATTCAGCAATACATGGCCAAAGGAAATTTCAGCCAGCGGTTTTTCAAAAATAGGCTCGCACACCGTTCGGATTGCGAACTCAAAGTCATCAACATTGGTATCTTTCGGTACCCAGCCTGAATCCACGTGAAGCTCGGCGACTTTTCGGTAGTCGCGATTGAAAAAGGCCAGTAAGTTTTCCGCCAGGTAACGCTTGTCATCCCGGTTTAGGGTGCCGACGATACCACAATCAAGCGCGATCCACTGCGGATTTTCAGGATTTTCACGGGCGACAAAGATATTGCCGGGATGCATGTCGGCATGAAAGAAGCTGTCACGAAATACTTGGGTAAAAAAGATATTCACGGCATTTTCAGACAACAACTTCAGATCGGTGCCATTGGCAACCAACGCATCAATGTCAGAGACCTGGATGCCGTAGATACGCTCCATCACCAGCAGTCGTTCACTGCTGAGCTCAGTATATACCTCAGGGACATACAGCATATCACTGTCTTCGAAGTTACGTCGCAGCTGAATGCCGTTAGCCGCTTCGCGCATCAGATCCAACTCGTCCAGCAACGTTTTCTCATACTCGCGTACCACTTCGACCGGGCGTAGACGGCGCGCTTCCGGCAAAATACGCGACAGAATACGTGCCATCCGGTACATGAGTTTAATATCGGCCTGAATAACAGGCAGGATATCCGGCCGAATCACCTTGAGCACTATCTTGCGGCCATCAGCCTTCAGGGTTGCCGTATGCACCTGGGCAATGGAGGCTGATGCCAGCGGTGTTTCATCAAAATCATCGAACCAGGTTTCCAGCGGACCACCCAGCGACTGTTCCATCTGTTTCTTGGCCAGCTTGCCGTCAAACGGAGCAACCTGATCCTGTAGCATTGCCAGCTGATCGGCAATATGCGGCGGAAACAGATCGCGACGGGTCGACATCATCTGACCAAATTTGATCCATACAGGGCCCAACTCCTGTAAAGCCAGCCTCAAGCGGGTGCCAAGCGGCTTGTCTTCATGCTGGTTCTTAATCCAGAACAGCGACTTTCGCACCATTTTTGGCACTTCAACGCGCGGATCATCGGGCAGGAACTCATCCAGCCCATAGCGCAGCTTAACCGTGGTAATTTTATAGAGGCGCTTAAACTCCGAGTAGGTCATCATGGTTTAACGTAACCTCAACAGCTGGTTCAGGCGCGACTCAAAGCGGGCGACATCAGATTTCAAATCATCGACCTGATCGGCAAAATGAGCAATTTCCAGAGCCTGAGGGGCAAGCTTCCATTCTTCGGTGATCACTTCTGCCAAGTCACGCTGACGACGCTCGGCTCCCTGGCGAATCCTTTGTGCGCCACTTTTCAATCCGCTCACCAAGGTATGGGCAACAATATCACCCGTGTACTGCGACAGCTTTTCTTCCACATCAGGCTTCAGCCCGCTCAGTAATGCAGAGAACTGCTGAGCCAACTGGATATCACCTTCCAGCGCCAGTTTATCGGCCTTGATCAGCTGGGTTAGGTTCGCCTGCTGGCGCAACTCCGGCAGAACGGTGAGGTTAAGCGCGAGATCGCAATCCACATCTCCCTCATAAGCAGCCAGCACATCAATCTGCTGGCTAAAAATAAAGACGAGCTTCTTACCGAATTCATGAATGGTTACGCTAATAACCTTACCGCGCAAGCGTCCCAGACGGCGTTGGCTTTCAACGTCATCTTTCAGTAGGGTGTTAAGCGAGGTTTCTACCGCGCCAGTAACAAAAGCATCGAATGACATAATGTCCTCAGAACTTGTAGCCGCGGTGCAGGGCAACGATACCGCCCGTCAGGTTGTAGTACTGGGTCTGCTCAAAACCAGCATCTTTCATCATACCTTCCAGCGTATCCTGATCCGGGTGCATGCGGATGGACTCAGCCAGATAACGATAGCTTTCCGAATCATTGGCAATCAACTCACCCATTTTCGGCAATAGGTGGAATGAATAGGCATCATAGACTTTCGACAACGCTTCAACCTTCGGCTTGGAAAACTCCAACACTAACAAACGACCGCCCGGTTTCAGTACCCGGTACATCGAGCGCAGGGCCTTTTCTTTATCGGTCACATTACGCAGACAAAAACTTATGGTAATACAGTCAAAATAATCATCCGGGAATGGCAACTCTTCGGCATTAGCCTGTACATAGCCAACATTGCCGACAATACCGATATCACGCAGCTTGCTTCGGCCCACTTTCAGCATAGAGTTGTTGATATCAGCCAGTACAACCTGGCCACCGTCACCAACAATACGCGAGAACTTGGCTGTCAGATCGCCTGTACCACCACCTAAATCCAACACACGATGGCCACGGCGAACACCACTGCAGTCAATGGTAAAGCGCTTCCATACCCGATGGATACCCATCGACATCATATCGTTCATGATGTCATATTTCGCGGCTACGGAATGGAATACTTCCGCGACCAGATCCGCTTTCTCTTCCTTGGCTACAGTACGATAGCCAAAATGGGTCGTATCTTGTGTGGTGTCCGTCATGCTATATCCGTCATGCTGTATGTGTTTAATTATCCGGCTTAGTGTACTTGATGGCTACGGTTTGCTCAAAGCTCTACGATAAATCATTTGCAACTGAGGCAACTGGCGGTAGCACCGAACACTCATTTTCTTCCAGTTCGGCTACCGTTGCCTGTGCCTGCTCTACCAGATTGGGACTGATATCCCGTTTTACCTCAACCCCCAGTAACTTGAAGCTCTCAGCCTGGCGGATCACATTGCCCCGCCCCGTCACCAGCTTACCCATGGCTCCCTGATAGCTGAGATTGGCTTTATCAAGCGATGTCCCGACGGCTTCCATGTCCGTGACAAACAAACGCAGCTTGTCATAAAGCTTGCCGGCTCGTTCGGCAATCTGTTTGGCATTCTGGTTCTGCCGCTCATTGCGCCACAAATTATTAATTGTTCGCAGAGCCACCAGCAAGGTCGTCGGGCTGACCAACATGATATTCTGATCCATCGCATCACGGATCAAGCGAGGGTCGGCCTCGATAGCGGCTTGAAATGCCGGCTCGACCGGAATAAACATCAGTACGTAGTCCAAGCTACGAATACCGTGCAGCTGGTGATAGTCCTTACGGCTCAACCCTCGAATATGGCTACGTACCGAGACGACATGTTCGCTCAGTGCCAGCTCCTGTTCGGCAGTCGTCTCGGCATTGAAAAAACGCTCGTAGGCGATCAGTGACATCTTGGCATCAATAACCACCTCCTTGTCTTGGGGCAAATGCACAACCACATCTGGCTGATAACGCTTGCCGTCTTCATTTTCCAGGCTGATCTGGGTTTGGTACTCGTGCCCTTCCCGCAATCCGGATTCACTCAGCACCCTGGCCAGGACCACTTCGCCCCAGTTCCCCTGCGCCTTATTGTCACCCTTCAGGGCCAGGGTAAGGTTTATCGCCTCTTGGGCCATCTGTTCATTAAGCTGTTTCAGGTTATTGATTTCATGCACCAAGGTATGACGCTCACGGGCTTCCTGGCTAAAATTATCGGTCACCTGTTTTTTAAACCCTTCCAGCTGCTCCTTGAGCGGGCTAAGCAAATGTTCCAGGCTCAGCTTGTTCTGCTCGTCGACGGTACGGGTTTTCTGCTCGAACAGCCGGTTGGCCAGGCTTTCAAACTGCACCCGCAGCCGCTCCTCGGCATTTTCCAGCAAGGCAATCTTGTCATCCGCCGCTTTCTGCTCTTCGAAATGACGGGCTTCCTGCTCACGCAGATCCGCTTCCAACCCGGCATTGGCCATCCGGGCGTTTTCCAGCTGCTCGGTCAGGTACTGCTTCTCGTTTTTCAGCGCTTCGAAGTGGCGCATTTTTTCTAGCGCGGCCGCCAGACGGGCATGCATTTGACGCAGCTCGGAGGTAAGACGATCGCGTTCGACATCCAGCTCATCGAGATCCTGGTTTCGCTCTGCCAGCTGAGTCAGATAATGCTGCTCCTGGCTTTGTGCCAGGCGGGCATCCGCTTCTGCCTGTTGGCGTAATAGCTGCGCTTGTTGCTGCCACCGGCCTTTCATCCACAATGCGGTGATCACACTGGCTACGGTTGCTCCTGACAAAGCAGCAACGACAGCCAGCTCCGCTCCTGTGAGCCACTCAGTTATCATGTTTTCCAACCCTAAATAATAGAAAGAACGAGGATATTCAGACGGACTCATTCTCGATTTACTCTGTGATAAAGGCTAAGTGGATACTGGATAAATGTCCAGCCATTCTAACCAGCAAACCAGGCCTCACCAGTGACGACAACCTATCCGTCACTATGATTGGGCTTGCTGTCACAGCCTGAGAATCTGTGATCTGGTCGGGCTCTCAACAATCGAATAGACTTTGCCTTTTGGTATGACGAATAACCCGTGCTGCTCTCGCCGACGGAAGCAGCCTCTCAGATTGTGGATAAATGATGAACGAACGGTACGCACTCGGATATGGATTGGCAGCGGTTCTGCTATGGTCGACAGTCGCCACGGCATTTAAGATCACGCTTGATTTCTTCAGTCCGATCCAAATGATGGTTGCTGCCAGTGTGGTCTCAGCCATAGCGCTGATTGTGATCGCAATCTTTCAGGACAAGCTTCATCTGCTTGGCCGTACGTTCATAGCCCGCCCTTTCTACTATTTACTACTCGGTTTAATTAACCCCTTTGCCTATTATCTGATCCTGTTCAAGGCTTATGACTTACTGCCTGCCTCACAGGCTCAGCCACTCAACTACAGCTGGGCAATTACTCTCACCCTGATGGCCGCGGTGTTTCTCGGTCAGAAAATTCGCAAACAAGACTGGGCTGCCTGTGGGTTAGGCTATCTGGGCGTCGTGGTTATTGCTACCAAGGGCGATGTCATGGCACTGCAGTTTGACAATCCTTTCGGTGTCGCCCTGGCACTGCTGTCCACCTTGTTGTGGGCGATGTACTGGATCCTAAATACCAAGAACCAGGCCGATCCCGTACTGGGCGTACTACTCGGGTTCTTGGTTTCCCTGCCTTTCTCTGTCGGCCTCAGCCTCTATCTAGGGGATTGGCCAAGTGTGCCATGGCAAGGCTGGGCTGCCGTCAGCTATGTCGGGCTGTTTGAAATGGGGATCACTTTTGTACTCTGGCTCAATGCCTTAAGGCTAACCCGCAATACCGCCCGGATCAGCAACCTGATATTCATTTCGCCGTTTATCTCACTACTGCTGCTGGCAACAATTATCGGCGAAGAAATTCATGTCTCGACCCTTGCCGGGCTGGTACTAATTGTCTGTGGCTTGCTCGTCCAGCAATGGAAAGGCAAAAAAAAACCTGCCACAGCGTGACAGGCAAAACATATTAGGGTTGTCGAGACCCAGCGTCCTAAAGGGAAGACGTCTAGTTATAAATTCAACTGTACTAGCTGGTTGCTGCTACTGCATGCCAGCGGCGGCCCAGTTTGGACCATAGGATCAGTAAGCCGGGAACCAGCAGCCACATCTGCAGTGTCAGTAACATCGGTGGCGTTAAATCCAAACGCTGAGTCAGGCTCACCATCATACCGGCACCGCTCATCTGGAACAGCCCGAGCAAGGCTGCTGCCGTTCCTGCACGATCTCCGAACGGTGCCAGCGCTTTGCCGGCCGCCGAGCCCAATACAAAGGCAAAGCCGAAAGAAGACATAAAGATGGGCACCATAAAGGCCCATGCCTGGTGAATACTGCTCAATACCAGCATCGCGGCACCAGAGCCTATCAGCATCAGCAAGCCAAGGTTCAAGGTGTTACGGGTACCAAACTTATCCATGTATTTGGGGGCAACCATGCAGGCCAGAATATTCAGGGCTGCATTCACCCCAAACCACATTGTAAACTGGCCCATATCCTGATCTAGCTCCATCATCAGCCATACCGGTGCCGAGGTAACGTAGGCCAAAATCACGGCCATCGCCAGCATGCAAAGCGTAGCGTGGAACAAGAATACCGGTTCGCGCAGTACCGACATATAACGCTCAGGGCTGAACAGCGCACCATCGATTTTGGTATCTACCGGGCGTGTTTCCTTGAAAAAGAGCGTCAGAAAAGTACCGGCAACCAAGGCAAAGCCAGCCATGAAGCTGAAATTGGAGCGCCAGCCAAATTCATGGGTCAACCATGAGCCGAGCAAAGGGGCCAAGGCAGGTATAAAACAGATAGCGCCATTGAGATAACTGATCATTCGGCCGCTACGCTCTGGGCCGAAGCTATCGCGAACGGCGGCAAAGGCAGCGACGGAAGTCGCACAGGCACCGAAGCCCTGCAACAATCTCGCCACCAGCAATAAATCCAATGTCTGCGCCCAATGCGCCATAGCTGCACTGAAGGCATAAATAGTCACGCCGCCCAGCGCAATTGGCCGGCGGCCGAAACGGTCAGCCAGCGGCCCGGCCAATAACTGCCCTAATCCGAGGCTAAACATGAACCAGGTAACAGTATCCTGTACCCGCGTTGTATCAACGGCAAACGTCTCTGCCATCGCCGGTAAGGCGGGCAGGTAAATATCAATAGCCAGCGGGCTAAACAGAACAAGGGTGACCATCAGGGTGACTAATCTTGTTCCTGACTGAGTTGTATCAGGCTGCATGTAACATTCCTCTCTCTTTATGGCGGCAGTCTAAGCCCTTAGAGATATGAATAGAAATGGTTTATATTCAAATCAGAATTTCCTTTTTGGAATATCACTCTACCAGAGGTTATTGTTGTGTCTTTTGAAAAGCTTGCCCGTATCGATCTCAACTTGCTGATTTGTCTCCATGTCCTATTGGAGGAATGTAGTGTTACCTATGCCGCCAAGCGGTTGAATATCAGCCAGTCAGCGGTCAGCAAAAGCCTGACGAGGCTACGGGAGCAGTTTGACGATCCTCTTTTTATCCGAACCGCCCATGGCATGGCCCCCACTCCGCGGGCACAAGCGCTTCTCCCCTTGCTGGATCACTTGCTGCGAGAGATCGAACAACTTACCGCACCGGCAAAGTTTGTCCCCGAGACCAGTGAGCGCCATTTTAAGATGGCCTTGGTCGAAAGCGCCTATCCGCTTTTCCTCCCGCAGTTTTTGGGTGATATTTTTTCAAAAGGGCCGAATATCATTCTAGATACCCAGGCATGGGAGCCCAATACCTTTGATCGGCTACAGCGGGGCGAAATAGATTTCGGCATCACCGGCAAAGATCTCAACCCCAAGGATGCCATGCTGACGCTCATGCCTCCCAAAGGGATTATTTTCCAAGAGTTATGCCGTGATACTCAGCGCTGCATCGTCCGTAAGGATCACCCGATATTGTGTCAGGCCGATAGGGCGTGGGATGAAGAGTACTACCTTGAGCAACGCCATATTCAGGTACGCTGCGGGCAGGATGATCGCTGGCTGCTGGACTATAAACTGGCTGAAAAGGGTTTGCATCGTGATATCGCAATGTACGTTCCCGATTTTAACAGTGCCGCCAGTTTATGCACCCATACGGATCTCGTGTTTACCGCTCCGAGCCACTTTGCCCATTACATTACCGCCCAACTCGATCTCGTCGTGCTGCCGTTGCCTCCAGAGCTTCCTGCTATGGCCTACAACCTTTTCTGGCATCAACATCAAGAAAAAGACCTCGGACACAGTTGGTTAAGAGAGCTAATCATCAGCCGATGTCGTGATTTATCTGCCTCTTAATTGCAGCCAGCCAGCAAAAGCGCTAACGTAACATGCTCAGCCTGAACAACTCAGTGCAAGGCAATCAGTTTCATTGGTACCCGTCTTGCTTTGAGTTATTCAGGTTGGCATTCATTCCGTCGCACGGACGGTGGCAATAACAAGGAACCTCAAAACATGCAAGAAGTTATCTCACAACGTGTTGAGCAGATCCGCCAGTGGCTGGCAGACAACCAGCTAGACGCTTTGCTTATTCCTCATGAAGATGAATACCTCGGCGAATACATCCCGGCCCATAACGAGCGATTGCTGTGGGCGACAGGCTTCACGGGTTCTGCCGGTATGGCGGTGATCACGCGTGATAAAGCAGCGGTATTTGTTGATGGTCGTTACGTCGTTCAAGTTCGCAAGCAAGTTCCTGGAGAGATCTTTGAATACCGCCACCTGATTGACGAGCCGCCGGTTCAGTGGACTCAGGATAACCTTGCCGCTGGTAGCAAAGTGGCTATTGATGCTCGCCTTCACAGCGGTGCTTGGCTAGCTCGTACAACCGAAAGCCTTGCTGGCGCTCTGGAGCTGGTTTGTATTGATGCCAACCCTATCGATACGCTGTGGCATGATCGTCCGGCGGCGACGCTATCGGATGCGAAACTGATGGGCCTGGACTTCGTTGGCCAAAGCAGCGCAGACAAACGCATCGACATTGCAGCAGAATTGAAAAAACAACAAGCCGAAGCGGCGCTTCTGACTCAGGTCGATAGTATTGCCTGGTTATTGAATGTACGCGGCAGCGATGTACCAAGCCTACCGGTCTTGCTATCAACAGCCATTATCCATGCTGACGAAAGCGTTGATTTCTACATTGATCCGGCACGCCTTCCAGAGGAATTTGCCTCGCACGTCGGTGACGGTGTCCGTATCCATCAACCACAGGCACTGGAAGCTGGCCTACAGGCCCTGAACGGCAAACAGGTATTGATTGATCCGACAACCAGCAACGCCTGGGCCGGTCAGGTACTACACGCAGCAGGTGCCAGCCTGATTGAAGCTGCCGATCCTTGCCTGCTGCCAAAAGCAGCAAAAAACCCAACTGAAATTGCCGGAATGAAAGCCTGCCATATCCGTGATGGTGTCGCGGTCTCTAAATTCCTGGCATGGGTGGATAGTCAGGTCGCTGAAGGCAACCTGCTTGATGAGGGCACGCTGTCTGATAAGTTATGGCAATTCCGTATTCAGGACACCAGCTGTACCGATGTGAGCTTCGATACCATTTCGGCCGCTGGCGGTAACGCGGCGATGTGTCACTACAATCACCTCAACCAACCTGAGCCAAGCATACTGGAAATGGATAACGTCTATCTGGTCGATTCAGGCGGCCAGTACCCAGACGGTACCACCGATATTACCCGTACGATTGCCATCGGTCAGCCTGGCGACGAAGTGAAGCAAACCTTTACGCTGGTACTGAAAGGCCATATTGCCCTGGCGTCGGCACGTTTTCCCAAAGGAACCACCGGTTCCCAGCTCGATGCACTCGCTCGCCAGCACCTATGGGCTCACGGCTTTGACTATGACCACGGCACCGGCCATGGTGTCGGTCACTTCCTGAGTGTTCATGAAGGCCCGCAACGTATTGCCAAAGTGTATAACCCAACAGCACTGCTACCGGGCATGGTGCTTTCCAACGAGCCGGGGTATTACCGTGCCGATGCCTTTGGTATTCGTATCGAAAACCTAGAGCTCGTGGTAGAAGTTGCCACTCAGGGTGATATGACGGTGATGGGTTTCGAGTCGTTGACTCGCGCCCCGATTGACCGCCGCCTGATCGATATTAACTTATTGACCGATGTCGAACTGGCATGGCTGAACCACTACCACAAAACTGTGTTCGAGGTGATCAGCCCGTCACTGGTCGATGATGACCTGGCTTGGCTGGCACAAGCGACGACACCTATTAAGCGTTAACGGCCCTAAGCCGTAGAAACAAAAACGCCCGCATTAATGCGGGCGTTTTCATACTCTAGACCATAAAGGAGTATTGTCGATACCGATGTAGAGCCAAATAGCAACAAGTCTGTTACCCAGAATAAGCGTGATGCCAGTCCTTCCAGACCACCTCGAAGCCATGCTGTTTCACCGCTTCAGCCACTGCTACGGCAGAGCGTTCATCGCTGATAGAAAACTGTTCAAGCTCCGGCTCATCGTCGGCATAGCCGCCTGGCTGAGTTTTCGAGCCCGCCGACATACTGGTGATCCCTAGCGGCAGGGCATTGTCACGAAACTGCGGTGACTCACGGGTCGACAACGACAACTCGACTTCCGGATTAAATAGCCTATATGCGCAGATCAGCTGAACCAGCTGGCGATCATTCATAACGGATTTTGGCTGCAAGCCGCCTTCACAAGGCCTCAGACGCGGGAACGAGATGGAATACCGAGTCTGCCAATAGGTACGCTCAAGGTAATCAAGATGGCTAGCGACATAGAAACAATCCGTCCGCCACTCTTCCAACCCGATCAAGGCACCAATTCCAATCTTATCAATCCCGGCTTTTGCCAGACGATCCGGCGTTTCCAGACGATACTCAAAGTCCATTTTATTGCCTCGCAGGTGATGCTCGGCATAGGTTGATGCACTGTAGGTCTCCTGATATACCATCACGGCATCTAGGCCTAACGTTTTCAGCTCGGCATATTCATCTTGACCCAGCGGCTGGACCTCCATTGCCAAATAACTGAACTGCTCTTTAACCGCCGGCACTGCCTGACGGAAATACGCCATCCCGACCTTTCGCTCATGCTCACCAGTCACCAACAGCACGCTATCAAAGTTCATCGCCTTGATTGCCTGGCATTCCCGCGTGATTTCCTGCGTATTCAGCGTTCGGCGCTTGATACGGTTTTCCATCGAAAAACCACAATAGGTACAGGCATTGGCACACAAGTTAGACAGGTACAGCGGCACATAAAATGAAATCGTATGACCGAAACGCTTGCGAGTCAAAGCTGCCGACTGCTGTGCCATCTGCTCTAGATAGGGCTCGGCCGCAGGCGAGATCAGCGCCTTGAAATCTTCCAGATCCCGCTTGGATTTGCGCAGGGCACGTTCAACATCCGTGGCCGTTTTACTATAAATCGACAACCGGATGTCATCCCACTCGAGCTGCTTCCAGACATCAACGTAACTCATACCGAGCCCCTATGTGGTTTGATCTAAAAAAGCAGTCAACGGGCTAGAGGCTATCGCATGGTTAACCGTCCCGGCCAACCCTGCTTCATATGCCATTCGGCCACTTTCAACGGCAAGTTTGAACGCTTTGCCCATTGCCAGCGGATCGGCCGCAGCGGCAATAGCGGTATTGACCAAGACGGCATCGGCCCCCATTTCCATGGCTTCGGCAGCATGGGATGGCGCGCCAATTCCGGCATCGACAATCACCGGCACCCGCGCCTGATCAATGATAATTTCGAGGAAGTCACGAGATGCCAGGCCCTTGTTGGAACCAATCGGAGCACCTAACGGCATAACGGCTGCACAGCCGACTTCTTCCAATCGTTTGCACAGGACGGGATCTGCATGGCAATAAGGCAGTACGATAAACCCCTCGCGTACCAATTCCTCTGCCGCCGCCAAGGTTTCAATCGGATCCGGCATCAGGTATTTCGGATCGGGGTGAATCTCCAGTTTCAGCCAATTTGTCCCCAGCGCCTCGCGAGCCAGCTTGGCGGCAAACACCGCCTCTTTGGCATTCTTCGCCCCCGAGGTATTGGGTAGCAAATTAACTCCAGCCGCCAGCAATGGGGCCAAAATATCATCATCACGGTTGTCGATATCGACCCGTTTCAATGCCATGGTGACAAGCTCAGATCCGGAAGCAATGATTGATTCAGCCATTGTCTGGCTATTGGCGTACTTCCCCGTACCGGTATACAGGCGGGATGAAAAAGTTTTGTCTGCAATAGTGAGCATTTAGCCTCCGGCAATAGCTTGGAATAAGGCAATACGATCGCCGGTATTGAGTAGTGTGCCGTTCCAGTCGCTACGGGCAACAATATCGTCATTCAAGGCCACTGCAGTTGCCTGCAATGGCGTGTCCAAAGTAGTAAGCAGCGCAGTCAGGTTTTGCCCTTCAGGGCACTCCACAGGCTTGCCATTTACCTGAACCTGAATAACTGACGTCGTAACTGTCATATTTTTTATTCTCCTGTACCACACACCGGGCACTGTGTATCTTGAGCAAGATTAAATCGATGCCATCCCAGCGTCAGGCCATCAAACTGCTGCAGCGCACCAAAGGCGACCTCACCGGCTCCGGTGATGAGCTTAATAGCCTCCAACGCCTCCAGCATACCCATCATGCCGACCACCGGACCGGCAATACCGGCGTTGCTGCAATTCTGTGGCTCCTGCGGCGATTCCGGCTGCCAAGGGAACAGGCAGTGATAGCAGGGGCCATGGCCATGGCGAAAATCAAAGGCCATCAACTGACCCTGCCAACGAATTGCAGCTCCGGAAATCAGTACTTTATTGGCCTCAAGACAAGCCCGGTTAACCGCATGTCGTGTTTCGAGATTATCCGAGCAATCCAGCACCACATCGGCTATTGCGACTTCCATAGCCAGTCTCTGATCGGCTAGCCGCGCCTGTACCGCCCGAACTCGAATATGTGGATTCAGCGCCTTGAGTTGCTCCGCTGCTACTTGTGCCTTGCGTTGTCCCTGATGGATATCACGGTAGATCACCTGGCGCTGCAAGTTGGAGCTGTCAACCTCATCATCATCGGCGATAATGATGTTGCCGACACCGGCCCCAGCCAAATACAACGCAGCCGCCGAGCCAAGCCCGCCCGCACCGACCAGCAACACCTGAGCCTTGCCCAATAACAGCTGGCCATGCTCCCCGATTTCGGGCAGCATGATCTGGCGGTTATAGCGCATGAACGCCTGATCACTGAGCACCATCGCAGTCCTTCGCATGCTCATGACGAACCAGTAACTGGTTAAAGGCATCAACCGCAGCCTGAGTATCTTCAGCCTGTGTCACTGCACGAACGACAGCGACACTGCTAACTCCCGTACGCCAGACTTTTTCTGCCCGCATCAGGTCAATTCCGCCAATAGCCACGGTTGGGAACATGTCACCAATCAGTTTTTGGTATAGCGCAAGACGATTCAGCCCCTGGGGCTTCGACGGCATCTCTTTGGTTGTCGTCGGAAAAATATGCCCCAGCGCAATGTAGCTCGGGCTGAATTCTGCCGCCCGCAAGATTTCATAGTAACCATGAGTCGACAGACCCAGACGCAAACCAGCCTGTTGGATCGCCGCCAAGTCCGCGGTTTCCAGATCTTCCTGTCCAAGGTGAACACCGTAGGCCTGATGCTTGATTGCCATCTGCCAGTAATCGTTCACATAGACCTGAGCCTGATGCTGTTCTCCAGCAGCAATGACCTGCTTAATCTGGGTTTCCAATGTAGGTTCTGCGGGATCTTTAATCCGCAGCTGGGTTGTCGTCACACCCAAGGCCAGTAGGCGCTCAACCCACTCAGCTGAGTCCACCACCGGATATAGTGCCAGTTTGGCAACATCGGTGGCGGCAAAAGGCGCTACCGCCACTTCTTTGCTTACCCAGCCCAACTCGCCCACCTCAGGGTGATTGGCGGTCAATGGCCGCGGAAATAACTCACGGTTCATCGGCCAGCCAGTTTCGCCATAACCGTCAGCATGGGTTTCAAAATAACCACGGGCATGGGCCCGAGATAACGTAACCGCATCTTCCAACGGGTAATCCAACGCCAAAGCAACCAATAGCATTGCACGCTGTGGTTCGCTGGCACCGGCATGATGGCAGTACACAGCTCGGGCTTCACCATGATGGTGCCAAATATCGACACAGCCCTTTCCAGTTGGCAGCCCGCAGACAACCAAAGACGGGTCCTCGGCGACTTGTTGCTGTATCTCGCTTAGCTCGGGATAAGGTGCCATCCACTGATCCAGCACCTTATACCCAGCAATATCAGCCTCGGCCTGGTTATACACCAAGCCGAACTGACGCTCTTCGATCTGAATATCGACGGTACCCGATTCGCTCCAGTCAACACTCACCTGTTCGCCCAGCTGATACTTATCAGCGGCGGCAAGCAAAGGTTCCACATGCATCAGCAGCGGCGTTAAACTATCGGGTAAACATAAAGAGCTCATTAACTATCCTCTTGAACAGGGTGATACAACTCACTACCTCGAGCTCGGAATTCATCGGCTTTCTGCTGCATCCCTTCGAGAGGGTCTTCAAGCAGTTTGATCGCCAGATCCCCATTTTTCTCCAGATTGTAGGCATAGTCCCGCACCTCTTGCGAGATCTTCATCGAGCAGAATTTGGGCCCACACATTGAACAAAAATGAGCCACTTTACCGGACTCCTGAGGTAGAGTTTCATCGTGATAGGCTCGCGCCGTATCCGGATCCAAACCTAGATTAAATTGATCTTCCCACCGGAACTCAAAGCGCGCTTTTGACAATGCATTGTCACGCACTTGGGCCCCCGGATGACCTTTTGCCAAGTCTGCCGCATGAGCACATAGTTTGTACGTGATCAGACCCACTTTTACATCGTCTTTATTGGGTAATCCCAGATGTTCTTTCGGTGTGACGTAACAAAGCATGGCGCAGCCATACCAGCCAATCAATGCCGCACCTATCCCTGAGGTTATATGGTCGTAGCCAGGGGCAATATCAGTGGTCAGCGGGCCAAGGGTATAGAATGGGGCTTCGTGGCAGTGCTTGAGCTGCTCGTCCATGTTCTCTTTGATCATATGCATCGGCACATGACCCGGGCCTTCAATCATAACCTGGACATCGTATTCCCAGGCTATCTTGGTCAGTTCGCCAAGCGTGCGCAGCTCGCTGAACTGGGCTTCATCATTGGCATCGGCAACAGATCCCGGACGCAAGCCATCACCCAATGACAATGCAATGTCGTATTGGGCGCAAATTTCACAAATTTCACGGAAATGCTCATACAAAAAGCTTTCTTCATGGTGAGCCAGGCACCATTTGGCCATGATAGAGCCACCACGGGAAACAATACCCGTTACTCGCTTAGCCGTCATCGGGACGTAACGCAGCAATACACCGGCATGGATCGTAAAGTAATCAACCCCCTGCTCTGCCTGCTCCAACAAAGTGTCGCGGAACACTTCCCAATGGAGGTTTTCAGCAATGCCATTCACCTTTTCTAGTGCCTGATACATCGGCACCGTTCCGATTGGCACCGGACTGTTTCGGATGATCCACTCGCGGGTCTCATGAATATTACGACCGGTAGAGAGATCCATCACCGTATCACCGCCCCAGCGGGTCGACCACATTAATTTTTCGACTTCTTCCTCAATAGAGGAACTAACGGCAGAGTTTCCAATATTGGCATTCACTTTCACTAGAAAGTTACGGCCAATGATCATCGGTTCAGTTTCAGGGTGATTGATGTTAGCCGGAATAATCGCACGGCCTTCCGCCACCTCCTTTAGCACAAACTCAGGAGTGATCTCTTCCGGCAAATTGGCACCAAAGCTGATCCCCGGATGCTGCTGGTTCAACACCTCATCGCGATACTTCGCCCTGCCCATATTTTCACGGATCGCGATAAACTCCATTTCCGGAGTGATAATCCCTTGACGGGCGTAATGCAGCTGAGTCACACACCGACCGGCTCTGGCCCGGCGTATACGGTTCGCTTCAGCAAAGCGCAGCTCATCGAGCGTATCATCGGCTAAGCGTTCTTTGGAATATGCTGAACTAAGCTCATCCAGCAACTCGGTGTCGGCTCGCTCGGTAATCCAGTTTTCGCGTACTTTGGGTAAGCCGGCATAAATATCAACCGTCAGCTCCGGATCCGTGTAATAACCCGATGTATCGTAGACTCGTATTGGTTCGTTAGGCTCAAAAGAAGGGGCTTCTTTTGTTCCACCGACTAAACTGTCCGACAGCGAAATTTCACGCATTGGTACCTGCAGATCAGGTCGACTACCCTGAACATACACTTTTTGGGAGTTGGGATAAGGTTGGGTTGTTAGTGAATCAATAAATTGTTTAGCTTCCAGTCTCGCTTGCTTGCGACTCGACATAGCAATTTCCTTTAATTCCATATAGGGGGAAGTTGCTTGACGGATTGGTGCTTAAACAAGAGGCGTACACATAGGGTGTGCAGCGTCATCTGATACCGCTGCTACAACATATCAGCCATGACTGTGCAGCTAAACAGAAGATTTATCTCTTGTTCCCTTCGCAGGTATTAGCCCGATCAGGTTCTACGGATCCCGCAATGCGGTCTCAGCCAGTTGGCACTCCGACAAGTTGAGTGAAGAGTATAGGTAAGCAGGCAATCAGCAGCAAGTGCTATCAGTAGAAAATGATGAACTGGTGTAAAAACAATTCGGGCCGCATTTTCATGCGGCCCGACGATCATTTAGTATGTTTTTTCACCATTTTTTTAAGCAGAGATGAGTGAGTATCCCGCAGCTCACCCAGCTTATGGGTGATATTCGGTGCCCCATCCAAATCAAACAATTTGGGTACTGCCACCCTTTGCGAAGAATAAATACCTGTATGGCCACTAAAGTAATAGGCGGTATAACAGGCAATGGCAAAGTACAACATATGCTCGGCACCAAACAATTCAACCCCCATGATGGTGCATGCCAGCGGGGTATTGGTTGCTGCCGCAAACACAGCTAAGAATCCCAATGCAGCGAATAGGTCAACCGGTGCACCCAGCACCCAAGCCATGGTATTGCCTAGTGTCGCTCCAACAAAGAACAACGGGGTCACCTCCCCGCCTTTATAACCGGCAGCCAGTGTAATCGCCGTCAATAACAACTTTATCAACCAGCTGTACCATTCTGCACCGCCTTCGGTAAATGCGCTGAGGATACTGACCCCTCCTTCACGACTCGAATAGACGCCAAGGCCAATGTAGTCATTGTTGCCAATTAAGTGAACCGCAGCAATTACGATCAAGCCTCCGGTGACAACAATAAGGTAAGGGTTCTTCAGCGTCGCTTTAAAAATATCTTTAAACACATGGGTCAATTCACCAAATAGATACCCAGCCAGACCAAAAGCAATGGCTGCCAACACAATCTTCGCAACCATGACAATATCAACTTTGACTGCATGCTCAAATAAAGTGATGGTCTCAAGAAAGTCTATGCGGTAATGAGTATGGTGGGCTCCCCATGCACTGCAAACGACATCAGCCAGAATGGCAGCAAATAAGGCTGGGATGATAGCATCATAACGCAGACGCCCAATAGCCAATACTTCAAGGGCAAAAATAGCTCCTGTCAGAGGTGTACCAAACACGGCACCAAAGCCAGCAGCCACCCCGGCAATCAATATCAACCGGGTATCAGCTTCATTGAGCTTAAAGATTCGAGCCAACCAATGGGTTGTCGCCCCGCCGATTTGAACCGCAGTCCCTTCTCGCCCAGCAGAGCCGCCAAACAAATGGGTAATCACTGTCGTGATCAATACCAATGGCCCCATACGAGTAGGAATACCAGCACCTGGCTCATGAATTTCATCCATGATCAGGTTGTTGCCACCTTCAGAGTTTTTACCGAGGTTCCGGTAACAATACACAATAACAATACCAGCCAGGGGCAGCAGATAAATCAACCAAGCGTTATCGATTCGTGTTTCGGTAGCTAGGTTTAAAACCCACAGGAAGAAAGCATTCAGAGAGCCGACAATCACGGCAACAGGAATAATAAGAAGTGTCCATCTCAGGATCTGGACAAAGATTTTCGGATTAGCGCTTAATGGGTGTGCCATACCAAGTTTCTATCTCAATCGGAAATATATTCAAGGATAGATGCTATGGCAAATGACCGGGCCCCACCATAGACGGATCTATCCTACTACAGCAGGAGTCATTATCTCAGTCGAGCGGTTAAAGGTGGAACTCCATCACCCGTTACTAACAGTGACTACTAGTAACAACGATCATATGCTATCGGTAATTATCATAACCAACAAGCGCAAAATACGTGTTTGCCTACTTGAGTTGACCTCGAACAATTTTCGCTAACTCCAGATACAGCAAAGCCCCGACATTTCTGTCGAGGCTTTTATATCTGGCAGGGGTGGAGAGATTCGAACTCCCAACACGCGGATTTGGAATCCGCTGCTCTGCCAATTGGAGCTACACCCCTGTAATACTGTCTTACCACATCCTAAGGCATGAATAATTCCTTAAGAAGTGGTGAGTATTTTATACAGCTAGCAGAGAATTACCAGAATTAATTCAAGAATATTCGAAATTTGCACCCATGAGTATAGATAACAAACAAATCATTCGTTTAACATTCAATTTCTGTAACTTTTCAGGTGATCCCTTACGAATTAAAGTGCCATCTGTGCCTTATTTTTCTTATAGAAGACAAATGCCACTACCGCAAGACCAACTCCAAACCTGTTCTCTTGATTCAGCTAATACCAATCTCAGTAAAAATATGATCTAATTACCTCATCTGAAAAACAACGATAAATGCTATGGATAGCTTAAAAAATATCGACTTCAAAGCACTCGCAAGCCAACAAAAATCCATTCAAATGAAAATGCGATTACTGGCACTATCGCACTTTCAAGATGGCTATTCGCGTACTGAAATTACTAAATTTCTTAAAGTCAGTCGAACCAGTGTTAATAAATGGGTACGAATTTTTCTCCAAGAAGGCCTAAGTGGATTACAAGAGAAGCCACGAACAGGAAGACCGGCTTTCTTAAGCCCTGCACAGCA
>Ga0209379_10001082_pt1 | contig 18870 bp, 16 predicted proteins | sample tdDd001_FD_187124 | JGI IMG/M metagenome (GOLD analysis project Ga0209379, IMG submission 187124) | Marine sediment microbial communities from the Atlantic coast under amendment with organic carbon and nitrate - tdDd00.1 (SPAdes)... | ecosystem: Environmental > Aquatic > Marine > Coastal >...
GACAGTAAATTGGATATCCACCATGCAAATATAAATGGCATCCAAAGTAATATGAGTTTAAAGCCAAAGTAGACAAAAGCAATAATTGCTAGTATAACTAAGGCAAGTAATATGAGTTTGTTCGTAAATTGTCCCATAATACCTCCTTTAGGCAAATCATGTAAGCGACTTATTTATGTCTCTTATCTAAATTCTACCATATTATTTGTGTTTTAATCGTTTTTTGAGTGATTGTAAGAAATGTTTAAGATATTTTAAGGCTTACATATCTTAAAAAAAAGACTTATAATGAAATAAATGTAACGTAGTAATTATATCAATATTATATAAGGGGGAAATATTATGATAGATTTAAGAAGTGATACAGTAACACAACCAACTGAAGAGATGAGGCAAGCTATTTTTACAGCTGTTGTTGGTGATGATGTATACGATGACGATCCGACGGTAAAAGAATTGGAAATGTATGCAGCAGAGGTTTTAAATAAAGAAGCAGCTCTTTTCGTTCCAAGTGGTACTTTTGGAAATCAGTTATCTATTTTAACGCAAACAAGACGTGGTGATGAGATTATTGTTGGCCATGATTCTCATATCTTATGTCATGAAGTAGGCGCTTCAGCTGTAATAGCAGGTGTTCAATTGAGACCCATTGAAAGTTTTGGTGGACGTTTTGATTTAGAGACTTTAAAAGCCTATATAAGAGAAGATGATATACACTATCCAGACACAGGTCTTATTTGTATGGAAAATGCACATGGAAACGGATCTGTTATGTCTTTAGACGATATGAAAGGGATTTATGATATAGCAAAAGCTCATCAAGTACCTGTTCATCTAGATGGTGCTAGACTTTTCAATGCAGCAGCTGCTCTAGGTGTAAAAGCTTCAGAAGTTGCTCAGTATTCAGATACTGTAACTTTCTGTTTATCAAAAGCTCTTTGTGCGCCGGTTGGTTCAATTGTTGCTGGTAGTGAAACCTTTATAAAGAAGGCAAAGAGAAACAGAAAATTAATGGGCGGTGGTCTTAGACAGGTAGGTTTCTTGGCGGCTGCAGGTTTAGTTGCCTTAAAGGATATGACCGGTAGACTTTCAGAGGATCATGATTTGGCTAAGTATTTAGCCGAAAGACTAGATGCTTTCGAAGGCGTAGAAGTCATTAAAGATAGACTTGATATCAATATGGTTTTCTTTAAGATGGCAGTTGATGAAGAAAAATTCATTAGTCAGATGATGGATCGAAATATTAAAGTTAATGGTATCGAAGATGGCGAGTGGCGATTTGTAACAAACAACGATGTCTCTAAAGAAAACATTGATTATGTGATTCAAACTATGACAGAAATATTATAATGCATATGCCTGACTCTATGAGTCAGGTATTTTTTTAAAAAGATTAACAGAGTATTATCAGATGATTAAATATAGAATATGAGGTTAATTGATACATTGATTCATCATATAATAGAGGAAACAAAGGAAAATACAAGGGGGATATGATGAAGTATTTAAAAACGCTATCGATTTTAGCTGTTTTGTTTCTGCTTATAGGATGTCAATCTATTGGCAATAACGGAGTGACAAACGATAATAATGTATCAACAGAAGAAGCAATGAATAACGTCGAGAATAATCAATCAAATAATCAAGAAAATGAAGAGGTAGAAGAGGTAGAAGAGGTAGAAGAGGTAGAAGAGGTAGAAGAGGTTGTATTATTTAATCATTTAGATGAAACACAAATCGATTCGACTAGAGCTGTTGAACTTATTAGAGAATTGAGTTCCGAGAAATATGCAGGTAGACAAGCCGGTTCTGAGGCCAATGAAATGGCTGAAGATTATATGGTGAATTTATTCAAGAAAATCGGTTTAGAATCACCAGAAGGTTTGAACTACAAACAACTGTATACTCAAAAAGCAGCTCTGAGGCCAATGAAATGGCTGAAGATTATATGGTGAATTTATTCAAGAAAATCGGTTTAGAATCACCAGAAGGTTTGAACTACAAACAACTGTATACTCAAAAAGCAGCTTATCCAGTAAAGGCTACTGAAATTAGTGTTGTTGGCAGTGATCTTGAACTTGAATATCAAATAGATTTTACAGAAAAATTTATAATGGGACAGACTTATTATGATGCTGAAATAGAATCTGAAATGGTTTTTATTATGGAGAGAAGCCAGCTAAAAGATGACGTGGAGCTATTAGATGGTAAAGTTCTATTAATGACTCAAGAGGTTTATTATGATTATAAGACCTGGGGGCGAATCGATAAAATGTTGGCTGATGGCATTGAAATCGAAGCAATTGTTGTTTCGGTTGAAGTGTCAGCAGCTGGTATGCGTGTTGCTAGATATATACAAGCTTCTGAAGGTGTAGAATTTGAAGCAAATGATCCTGTATTTATCAATATATCTTCAGATGTCTTTAGTGAGCTTACGAAGTTGAGTGAAGAAGATGCTATTATTAAAATTAGTATGGATTATGAAGTGATTGATGCAGAAGTTGCAAATATTGTAGGTGTGATTCCAGGGAAAAATGAAATTGGTGAAGATGAAACGATTATTATTGGCGCTCATTTAGACCATGTTGGTAATAATATGAATGGGACCTATAATGCTGGTGCGCTTGATAACGCTTCAGGTATCAGTGTGATGATGGAATTGGCTCAAGCGTTTATGGCAGGTGAACAACCTGAAGATACAATTATATTTGTAGCTTTTAATGGTGAAGAAGATGGATTGTTAGGCTCGGAGTATTTTGCTGAAAATCCACCGATTGAATATGATCCTAATCATACCCAAATGTTAAATTTAGATATGGTAGGCTCTTCAGGAGAGGTTCCACTGATGATTTGTACACTTGACAACAATGGCTATGAGATGCAAAGTCAATTGGTTTCTCTATCAAATGAAATGGATATCGTTAACACCTCGAACTCTTTTGGAAGTAGTGACCATGTGAATTTTTCAAATCAGGGTATTGCTTCTGTTATGTTGATTCAGTTTGATGATGCATATTACCATACTTATATGGATACAGTGGATAATGCCATTAGTGAAGAACGATTAAACGATATTATATTGCTGTCGTTGGCGTTTATAGATCAAGAAGCCTTTGAATAAGAGTATGCGGGACTAAAACCGCATACTATCTTTTTATATTAATACGAAAGTCAAAATATAGAGACTTGAATATTTTTGTTGATTCATTTATAATGTTTTTATACTATGTATTAATACCAGGTATTAATTTCGAAGGGAGCACTTATATGTTAAATCTTATTAATAGAAATATTGTTGTCATGGGCGTCACTAACAAATGGAGCATTGCATGGGCGTGTGCCAAGCAACTTCATTCAGCTGGCGCTAATTTAATTTTCACATACTATGGAGATCGTTCATTAAGAAGTTTAGAAAAGTTGGCAACATCAGAAGGTGTTGAAGGTAAGTTTCATGTTTCTTGTGACGTTACAAAAGATGAAGATATTGAAAGAACATTTAAAGAAATTGGAGACAAATTCGGAACGATTCATGGAGTTGTTCATTCTATAGCATATTCCAATAAAGATGAATTAGCAGGAAGATATTGTGATACATCAAGAGATGGTTATGCATTAGCACAAGATGTGTCAGCATTTTCTTTGGTAGCAGTTTCAAAATATGCTTCTGATTATATGACTGAGGGTGGCGGTATTGTAACAATGTCGTATCTTGGTGGTGAAAGAGTTGTAAAGAATTACAATGTAATGGGTGTTGCAAAAGCAGCTCTTGAAATGAGTGTAAAATACTTAGCACATGATTTAGGCGAAAATCAAATCCGTGTTAATGCTATTTCAGCAGGCCCAGTTAAGACACTTTCAGCAAAGGGAGTATCTGATTTTGATAAACTATGTGCGGGTTATGAAGACCGTGCACCGCTTAGAAGAATGGTTAAACCTGAAGAAATTGGTAACTCAGCTGCATTCTTATTAAGTGATTTAGGTTCGGGTATTACTGGTGAAGTATTACATGTCGATTGTGGCTTTAATATTTTAGGTTATTAATCTTGAAAGATATAGCAAGATAGGGTATGATAAATATAGGCGAAAGCCGATAAAAAAGGTTATAAGTATCTAGGTACTTTAATAACATTATATATCCTCAAGAAAGATCGATTGTCCTTATCGATCTTTCTGTTTTTTTGCAATAATAAATGAAAATGTGATTTAATAATAATAGTTTGTTGATGTGTTATTTTGGATTAAAAAACAGACAGTTTAGCATAAAAAAATGCAAATTTGAATCATAATGCAAGCATATGAAAATGATTCATAAAAAAGATGAGAAGCATCTTTTTTTTTGTTTGCCTAATAGGTTGACATTCTTCTCATTGACAAGTAGAATGAGCATGGATTAATATTTCGGAACTCTAAATATTAATCGGATAGGGGGTATTATGTTTCATAGTGATGATCCAAATTATAAAATAAATTACAAATTGTTTATAGCATATGGCGTTATGTTCGAATTAATGATGAGATTGTATCAGCCGTTTCAAGCGAAATTTCTTCAACGACTAGGTGGAACGGACGTGCACATAGCTTTGATGAGTTCGTTACCGGGATTGGTGATGGCTTTTACTGTACTGCCTGGTGCAATATATTTAAATCGATTAGAAGACAAACATCAAGCAACTGGACGATTGATTATAATCAGTCGAATGTTCTTATTAATGTTTGCATCAGTTCCATTTTTACCAACAACCATACAACCAATTTTATTCGTTATATTTGTTGTACTGATGAGCGTTCCAAATTCAATATATTTTACAAGTTATCAGTCTTTTATTGGTGATTTGTTTGAACCAGAAGCAAGAGCAGATGCAATCGGTAAGAGAAACATGTTTACGGTGCCGGCAACGGTTGTCCTAACGTTCTTTACCGGACTTGCCTTAAAGAATTTGCCAGGTAGTGAAGCACAAAGAATTCAACTTTACCAAATGTTTTATGTTATAGCTTTTGTGTTTAGTCTTGTTGAGTATTCAATATTTAAGAAATTTAAAATTCCAGCACATGATAAAAAGAAAAAGAAACTTACATTTAACTTTAAAGAATTTATGAGTAACAAGAAATTCACAAGATTCTTAAAGAGTTCTTTAATTTTCCATTTTGGATGGCAAATGGCTTGGCCTTTATTCACCATTTACACAATTTCAGTACTAAATGCTGATGAAGCTTGGTTGGGTTATATGAGTATCGGTCAGTCGTTGGCAATGTTCTTCGGTTATTTGTTCTGGGCTAAAAAGATTAACAAGTACGGTAATCATGCCATTACAGCAATTTGTACAATGGGTATGGCATTAACACCTATATTCTATATACTATCTCCTAACTTAAGTATCCTGTTGGTATCAGCAACTGTTAGTGGTTTCTTTACAGCAGGGACAATCTCTGTATTGTTAAGTGATTTATTAGAAGTGATTCCAAAAGAAAAACGTGTATTGTACATTGGCTTATATACTGTATTTACGAATATAAGTTTGGCCATATCACCTCTGGTTGGTAGTTATCTAAAAGAAACTTTTAGTATTACAGTTGCCCTGGGTGCAGCCTCATTTTTCAGAATGTTAGGTTCGGTTAGTTTTTTCAAAAGAAGTAAAAAAGAACACATAGAAGCTAAGGGATAAACCTTCCAATTTACCCTAATTTACTGTATGATTAGGAAGTAATGGATATTACAAGTATGATTGGAGTCGAGAATGATAGAGAATGATCTCAACAAGCGACTTGCAGTTCTAATCGATGCTGATAATGCATCACCTAAGATTATTACTGGGTTGTTAGAAGAAATCGCCACTTATGGTGTTTCAAGTGTTAAGAGAATCTATGGAAACTGGACAAGTCCCTCTCTTGGGAGCTGGAAGGATGTTTTATTAAAGCATGCACTTCAACCAATACAACAATTTGAGTACACAGTAGGTAAAAATTCCACAGATAGTGCTATGATTATAGATGCTATGGACCTTTTATATACTGGTAAATTAGATGGTTTTTGTATTGTGTCAAGTGATAGTGACTTTACTAAATTGGCTTCTAGAATCAGAGAAGAAGGTCTTATCGTGTATGGTTTTGGTGAAAAGAAAACACCAAAGGCATTTGTTGGTGCTTGTGATAAGTTTATTTATACTGAGATTTTAAGAGAAAACAATCAAAATTATAAACAAACTAGGATGACGAAAAAACAATTATTAGCAGACCGCAGACTGATTGAATTATTATTCAATGCAGTTGAAGATGCTGCTAATGAAAACGGTTGGTCACATTTGGGAACCGTTGGACAGACAATTGCAAACAAATCACCTGAGTTCGACCCTAGAAATTATGGGTTCAAGAAGCTAGGGGAACTTATTAAGTATTCCGGATTATTTACAATTGATGAACGTTCATCTGACAATTCACCAGCGAAAGCAGTTTATATTAGAAGATCAAAGTAAATGGACGTAAAGTCCATTTTTCTTTATGTTTAATTCATATATTTCTCAAATATTGTCGATTCATGAACTAAGTGTTATTATTAGAGAGTGAAAGTAAAGAAATGGAGTCGGACATGCATATTTTAGAAACAGAAAAACTCCAAATCGGCATGACGTTGGGAGAAAATATTTACCGTAATGAGCAATTGGTAATATCTGAAGGAGTAATACTTAATAGTAGGCATATTCAGATGTTAAAACGAATGAGTATTGTTCAGGTAAAAGTACTAGAAGAGCTTTCTGTTAAAAAAGAATTTCCTATAAAGCAAGAAATTTCAGAAAAGTATAAATCCTCTGTAGAGAGTTTCAAGAAAATTTGTTATGGTGTCACAATTGGTAATTTTGTTGTATACGATGAAGTAAAGGATTGTTTAGATCCTTTGATTCAAGAATAAATTTCAGAAAAGTATAAATCCTCTGTAGAGAGTTTCAAGAAAATCTGTTATGGTGTCACAATTGGTAATTTTGTTGTATACGATGAAGTAAAGGATTGTTTAGATCCTTTGATTCAAGAATTAGAAACTAAACCTGAGATGGCACTTAAACTATGGCAAATATATGCTGCAGACTTTTATACCTATGAACATTCAGTAAAAGTATGTATGTTATCTATATTATTAGCCAAATGGATGAACAAGCCACAAGTCTTTATTGACGAAATTGGAAAAGTTGGATTACTTCATGATATTGGGAAATGTAATATACCTAATGAAATTTTAAATAAACCAGATGTTTTGACAGAAGAAGAGTTTTCAGTGATGAAGACACATTCAACTTTAGGTTATGTTTTACTAAGTTCTACAAAAGAATTAGGAAGAGACATTCTTAAAGGTGTTTTGCATCATCATGAGCGATTTGATGGTACGGGCTATCCTGCCAAATTATCAGGTAAATCAATTCCTGAATATGCAAGAATAGTATCTGTAGTTGATGTTTTTGATGCTATGACATCAAATCGAATTTATAGAGAAAAAATGAATCCTTATAAAGTATTTGAGATTATGAGCGATGGTAGTAGCGGAGCCCTTGACCCTGATATATCCAACTTCTTTTTAGATCGTATAAAGAGAAATTACTTAGGAGAATTGGTATTGCTTAACTCAGGTGAGGTTGCTAAGATACATAACGTAGAATCCGAAATGCATCATAGACCAATCATAGAATTGAATGGTGAGATTGTAGATTTAAAAACAAATCAAACGATTGAAATCAAATCATTATTTATCAATTAAGCTTATCATAAAGATAAGCTTGTTTTTTTGTCTTCAATTTACTTATATACTAGTTTTAGAGTATACTTAACGTAGATTTAACATGGACTTAACAAGGAAGCTGCTCTTAGCTGTGTATTGTTGAGTTAGTGATAAATAGAAGTTATAAATAATGGAGGAGTCATGAAAAAGATATTAATTATTGAAGATGATGACCATATAATTGAGCTGTTGAAATTCAATGTAGAAAATAACGGTTATGAAGTAAGTATTGCTATGGATGGTAATGAAGGACTAAATAAAGCCATTAATGAGTTGCCAGATCTTATTTTACTAGATTTGATGTTACCTGGTATAGATGGTATTGAAATCTGTAATAAGTTAAAGAATAAAGATAGAACCAAAGATATACCAATTATTATGTTAACGGCTAAAGGACATGAAACGGATAAAATACTCGGTTTGGAAATTGGGGCTGATGATTATATGACAAAGCCTTTTTCAGTTAGAGAATTAATGACACGCATCAAGGTTGTCTTTAGACGTTATGCTCATGAAGTTATCAAACCGCCGACAGTTAGAATTGTTGTTGGTGATTTAGAAATAAACAATGAGAAACATGAAGTGACTAAACATGGTGTGTTGGTTAAATTGACACTAAAAGAATATCAGCTATTAGAGTATTTGGCAGAAAATCGAGGCAAAGTTCTCTCTAGGAATGCACTTTTAGACCGTGTCTGGGGTTATGATTATTTTGGTGAAACAAGAACGGTTGATGTACACATCAGACATTTAAGAAAAAAAATTGATGACGATAATGCAGAAATTATCGAAACCATTCGTGGTGTGGGATATAAAATAAAGTAGGTGAGTATTATAAAACGGAAATTTATTTTCATATTTGTTCTATTGGTAAGTTTGGGTGTTGTTATTTCAGGTATTCTATCCATTGGACTACTTCGAACAAATTATGAAGAGAATGTAAAAGAAAATCTAACTGAAAATGCAACCATTATAAAGTACTTATTAGAGTCTACTGGAGATATCACAATAGCAAATGATTTTTTGCATGAGCTGGACAATCACATTGATACAAGGATTACGCTGATAGATAGTGAGGGTATCGTCTTAACTGATACGGCCATCAATGAATCAATACTTGAAAATCATGCGACTAGACCAGAAATTATTGCAGCTTATAATGGTCAGATTGGTGTGAGTAAAAGATATTCTAATTCTATTGATAAAGAAATGTATTATGTTGCAGTACCAGTTGACTCACAAGAGGTTTCAGTAGTCAGATTATCCATACCTCTTAGAACTTTAACTGAATATACAGATAAAATTGTTGGTAATATTTTAATTGCTGCATTTGTTGGTGTTGTATTGGCAACACTTCTTGGTATAAGATTTTTAAACTTGTTTACTGAGCCGCTAGGTGCTTTAACAGAGGCAACAAAGAATATTGCTATGGGTAATTATGGTGAACAAGTTTATGTCTCTTCAGATGATGAACTTGGTCAACTCGCTTACTCCTTTAATAGTATGAGTATGGAACTTGATAGAAGAATTGTTGAATTAAAAGATTCTAATAATACCAATTATGCTATTTTAAAGAGTATGATTAATGGTGTTATTGCCGTTGATAATGAATATAAGATTATGTTTATCAATAAAGCGGCACAAGGGATGTTTGAAATAAAAGAAAAGCCTCTTAAAGGTAATGATGTTATTGAAGCATTTAAAGATCATGAACTTAGTCAACTCTTTGATGATGAGTTTGATATCTACGGACAGATACAAAGTGAGATTGAAATTGATGACGGCAAACAAGTAAAGGTTTATAGAGTGTTTTCAAATGTTATTAGAGATAGAGATTTTATCCAGAATAATATGGGGCTTTTATTAAGTTTTGTTGATATAACTCAAATGAGACAGTTAGAAAATATGAGAAAAGAATTTGTTGCTAATGTATCACATGAATTAAAAACACCATTAACTTCTATTCAAGGATTTATTGAAACTTTGAAAGAAGGTGCAGCTGATAATAAAGAAATCAGAACTAAATTTATTGATATCATAGATATTGAAGCGAGCCGTTTACAGTATCTTATTGATGATATATTGGTATTATCGGATATTGAAAAATCCAAAGGAGATCATCATGTTACTGAGATGACACCTTATGAAATTGTGGAAGAAATATCAGGTATGATGGACCAAATCGCTAAGAAGAAGAATATTGAAGTATCTTATATTATGGCAGAGAATATGGCGCCGATTATGGCCAATAAAGTTTGGATGAAACAGATGTTGATCAATTTGATTGACAATGGTATAAAATATACTTCTGAAGGTGGCTCTGTAAAGGTACAATTTTCAGATGTTATTGATTACTATTTAATATCTGTAAAAGATAATGGAATTGGTATTGCTCCAGAACATCTAGAACGTTTATTTGAGAGATTTTATAGAGTAGATAAAGCAAGGTCGAAAAAAGAGGGTGGTACTGGTCTGGGACTTGCTATAGTGAAACATATAGTCTTAAGTATGGATGGCGATATCAATGTCAGCAGTGAAGTGGATAAAGGTACAGAGTTTTCTATTAGAATTCCCAAAAAATATGTTTAAGATGGTCATTGGCCATCTTTTTCTGTAGATTTGATTAACTATGTAGATTGTGTTAGAATAAGAACGTTTCAGAAAGAGAGGATAAGATGTATCAAGGATTTGCAAGAGTTTATGATCAATTAATGAATGATACACCATATGATTTATGGTACAAACATTTAATTGAAGCATTTAAAATATACAATTTAAAGAATAAAGAAGTTTTGGAACTTGCATGTGGTACAGGAGAAATGACCAATCGTTTAGCGCAAGATGGGTATAAAATCCTAGGGACTGACTTATCTGAGGACATGTTAGATATTGCTCAAACTAAGGCTTATGATAAGAACTTAAAAGTACGATATGTTAGGCAAGATATGACTGATATTGAATTATTTCAGACTTATGATGCAATCATAAGCTTCTGTGATGGCTTTAACTATTTAATTGATAGTAATGATCTAGATGATGCCTTTAGTAGTTGTTATGACTATTTAAACGATGAGGGTCTTCTGATTTTTGATATGAGTTCGGATTACAAATTAAAACATGTATTAGGAGAAAATGTATTTACAGAAACATCTGAAGAAGTCGCATTTATTTGGGAGAATTATTATGATGATCAAACTCAAATATTAGAATTCGACTTAACACTTTTTGTAGAGGAAAACGGTAAGTATATTAGAACCGATGAAGTTCATAAACAACGTGCTTATACCATAGAGGAAATAAAAGTTAGTTTAGAAAAAAATGGCATAGAATTATTAGATGTCTTAGATACGAACACGAATATGAGTGTGAAAGAGACCTCGGAAAGATGGCTCTTTATAGGAAGGAAAAAACATGAGTAAAATTTATTCTGCAATCGTAGGAGGCCATTTAAGGGTCTATCTAGCAGACACTACAGATCTTGTCAAAACAGCAGTTTCGGTACATCGTACGTCTGCTGTTTCAACAGAAGCATTATCTAGAACATTAACAGCTGCAAGTTTATTGGGTAAACTTCTTAAGAATAAACAAGATATTTTAACACTCAAAGTAGCTGGGACTAACCAAATCAAAACTATACTGGCTACAACCAATTATTCAGGACATGTGAAAGGGTATATTTCAAATAATCAAGCTGAGATACCTTATCTTTCTAAAACAGATAGAATAAGTGATGCGATTGGTTTAGGTGGCAATATCTCTATTGTTAGAGATTTTGGTTTAAAAGAGCCTTATGTTGGTATTTCACATATGATCTCAGCTGAAATCGATGAAGATATCGCTTTTTATTTCAAATATTCTGAACAACAACCAACAGCAATGAAATTAGGTACCGTTGTTGAAGAAGATATTGTATGTGCAGGTGGAATTTTAATTCAACCTATGCCAGATGTAACATCGGCTGAAAAGGCTGCTTATGAAAGAGCGACAGATGAGATATCTGATATTATGAATCGTTTAAATAGCGATCAAACAGCTGAAGAAATAATCCAGTCATATTTCTCAGAGTTATCAGTGATGATGACGGGAGAATTTGAAGTTGATTTTACATGTGATTGTTCAAGAGATAGGATTTCGAGAGCTCTAATGACTGTTGGTGTAGAGGAACTAAAAGAAATTATATTTGTAGATCAACAGGCAGAGATGAAGTGTCATTTCTGTAATACAATCTATCATTTTTCAAAAGAAGATCTTGAGGATATGGTGAGTGCGCTTGAATCGTAAGATTGTTATCAGCGAAAGAGCACATCAAGAAACCTTTGATTACTTTAAATCAAAATGTTTTGAACTCATCAAATTTAGAGATCAACTCAAACCTTATGAAGGGGTAAGTCATCATCCGGATATGTTTATGTTTTATGATGACGTATTATTCGTTGAAAAAAACATATCTATTGAAGGTAAGAAATGCGAAGCAATCGGTCATAAGTATCCAGAGACCGTAAAATTTAATATCGCAAAAATAGGTGATTATATCATCTGTAAATATGATATGATCTCAGAGGTTATAAAAGAACATATTGAACATAAAGGCTATACGGTTATAAATGTCAATCAGGGTTATTCAAAGTGCTCGACAGCTATTGTAGGGGATTCTTTCATAACCAGTGATAAGGGGATTTACGATGCTTGTAGAGATAAGAACATCAATGGTTTGTTAATACGACCTGGATATATAGAATTACCAGACCTTGATTATGGATTCATAGGAGGCACTTGTGTTTCTTTTGATGATGTAGTTTATTTCAATGGTGATGTGACTAGACATCCTGATTATGAAATAATTAAGTCTTTTATTGAGAAGATTGATAAAAAAATAGAATATATAAATATCCCATTAACAGATATAGGATCATTTATAATAATAGAAAGAAGTGAATAGAGTGAGAGAAAATCCAGTATTAATGCTAGCAGTATTATCTTTGGTTGGTGCAATGATCGGTTGGACAACTAATGTTGTGGCTATTAAATTGTTATTTAGACCGTTAAAGCCAATTAACATTCTTGGTTTTAAGATACAAGGTGTTATCCCAAAAAGAAGAGATGAAATCGCAAAATCTATTGGAGAGACAGTGGAAGAGGAACTTCTATCAGTCGATGAAATCATTGAACAACTTCTTGAGGGTACAGACAAACAAGATATTTTAGATATGTTAAAAGTAAAAATTGTTGAGTTAACAGAAGGGAAATTACCATCTTTTATACCGTCAGCATTTTCAGGCATGATATCTAAATATATTGAAGACATCATTGATGAAAAAGGTGAATTGATGAAAAAGGTGAAGGCATTATTGACGAATTAACTGAGAGCTTGATCCACAAAGCAACATCGTCTATTAGTATTTCAGCAATGATCGAAGAAAAAATAAGTTTGTTTGAATTAGAAGAAATTGAAGAAATGATTCTAAAGATAGCCAAAAGCGAGTTAAAACACATTGAATACTTAGGTGGTGTTTTAGGATTTTTAATTGGTATCACACAAGGATTATTATTAATATTCTTATAAAATAACGTCTAGATCTTTTGGTTTAGACGTTTTTTAATACCTTAATACTAGTCGTTATTTGATCTGAAACCACTCAACGACCGGATTAATGTTAAGTAACTCAGCATACTTTAGTTTATATCATGGGATTATGTTAAAAATATTAGGGTAATAAATAGACATAATCTGAGGAGGGGGAGTATGCAACTTAATCATAAACAGAATCATAATAAATTAATAAGATATTTTAAACCAATTCCTGATGAACTTAAAGAGTCATTTGTCCAAACTGTTGATAGAGAAAATATCAAACGAATGATACCATTCAGTATTGTTTATATATTGCTTAATACCCAATTGTTTATATTTGGAAGACGTGAAGCAGTAAAAGGATCTTCTATCCGTAATTATACAGTTGTTTTTCTTGCATTAATCTGTTGTTATGCAATTTATCGTTTTATAAAAGAACAAGAGGAGTCAAGGTGGTATGCACATATCGTCACGGGTGTTTTTTGTTTTGTTTTAGTTTTTTCAACTTTGTTGGCGAGTCAAGTCATGCTTGTAAGAATCGGATCGATGTCATTATTTACAGTGACAATTTTAACAACTTCCTCATTCTTTATAAGAACGCCACTGACAGCAATTCTTACAAACTTATCAGCATTTCTTTATTTCGTCTTAACGTCAGATAGAATGTTCTTACATGCAGAGCCAGGTGAGACAATAATGCCGGTAAAAGATCTTGGTGCTGAGTTATTCAGATTTGAAATATATATTACGGAAGTGTTTCTTATATCCGTAGTAAGCTGTATTATTGCTGTTGTCATGTATCGGTTCCGAACAAAAGTATTTATGGATCATAAGATTATTGAAGGTAAAAATTCCAAGTTGATGGAAATCAATATGCAGGATTCTATGACCAAACTACTTAATCATAAGAGTATTATCGATATGTTGGGACAAGAGGTATTAAGAACAATAAGGTACAATCTTGAACTGAGTGTTCTGCTGTTGGATATTGACCACTTTAAAGCCGTTAATGATACATACGGGCATCCAAAAGGTGATCAAGTTATCATTAAAGTTGCAGAAACGTTGAAACATATATGTAGGGAAACCGATTATATTGGCAGATATGGGGGGGAAGAGTTTTTAATTGTTCTTACAAATACCGATATGAGACAAGCAATGATTCTTGGAGAACGTATTAGAGAACATATTGCATCAACAGATTTTGGTGAACCAAGTCCAATAACTATCAGTGGAGGTATAACTACACATACTCATGAAACGGCAAAAGAATTAATTCGTAGCGCTGATCAGGCTTTATATGAGGCAAAAAATAACGGGAGAAATAGAATTGTAGAGTCTATACTGTAATTGCTCTTTTTTCAAAGTAGTATAAGTTTTTAATAGGAAATTTTCCGATTTTTATACCAATTATTATGTTTATATGGTGAAATTTATTGAATAATATTGAATTGTCATCAAATTGTCACTATTGAATAATATTGAATTGTCATCAAATTGTCACTTTCAGAAGATAAAATAAGTGTGTTATACTTTACAGTAGCGTATAAAATAATAATAGAAAAATGGAGAATTGACATGAAAAAACTTAAAAAACTATTTGCTTTAATGCTAGTTTCTACAACGTTACTAGCAATTGGATGTACATCTGAGGATGAATCAAATACATCAAATAATGATGTATACCAAAATGAAACTCAAAATCAAGAAGCGACGAATCCTATTGAAGACTTTGACTTGGATTATTCTGTTGGTCTAGATGAAAATGGATTTTTCGAAAATGTGAAAGCTTTTGATTTTGTTGAACTTGCAGAGTACGATAAAATCTCTATACCAAGTGAATCACATGTGATAACAGAAGAAATGGTTCAAGCAAATTTAGATAACATATTATCAAGTTTCAATACAACTGCTGAAGTAACTGATCGTACTGTAGTGAATGGAGATACTGTAAACATAGACTATGTCGGAAGTGTTGATGGTGTAGAATTCGAAGGTGGTAGTACTGGTGGTTATGGTACTGAAGTTACAATCGGTGTTACTAGCTATATCGATGGTTTTCTTGATCAACTGATTGGACATGATCCTGGTGAAAGCTTTGATATTGAAGTGACATTCCCTGAGGATTATGGTTCGGAAGATCTAAAAGGAAAAGATGCCGTGTTTGCTATTACGATTAATTATATCGGTGAAACTGTTACTCCTGAATTAACAGATGCATTTGTTAGTGAAAACCTTTCAACTTCTTACAACAGTAATACAATTGAAGAATTAAAATCAACAATTCAAAGCGATCTTCAAGATAATGCTATCAAAGGGTACATATACGATTATATTTTAACAAATACAGTTATTTCATCTGTACCTGAAGAAGTGGTTACGTATCAGCAAATGATTATGGAGAACTACTACAAAATGTCTGCTATGTCATACGGTATGACTTTAAATGAATACTTAGCAAGTTATGTTGGTTTTGATACCATAGAAAATTTAATGGAAGCAGCATCTGAAGAACTTAACAGTACATCTAGATTCTCACTTGTTATTCAAGCGATTGCTGAAGATGCAAACCTTTCTGTAACGGAAGAAGCTTTAGCTGCTTATTTTGTAAAGTATACTGGTTCTGAAGATTATAGTGAGTTCGAGGGAATATATGGTCTTTCTTACTTAAAAAATTCAATTCTACAAGAATTTGTTCTTGATTACTTAGTTGGACTAGCTGAGCTAGAAAAATAGTTTACTGGTATTAAGGATAAGAAAATATTGAAAGCACTTTATAGAGGCTATTACCTTATAATGGACATATAAATAAAATTAGATGCTGATATCATTTCAGCATCTTTTTTAGTATCGCATTATTTGACACGTCTTTTTTATAATTATTTCACAATTCTGAATATTTCGTTTATAATTATAATACATATTATTTGTTATAATAATAAATAGAATCAGATATTATACAAGTTTCTATACATTGTAGTTAGAAAGGACAGAATATTGAAGAAAATTCAAACGAGAGATGCTATTGGTTCAGTTCTATGTCATGATATGACAATCATTATTCCTGGTGTTAAAAAAGGGCCTGAGTTCAGAAAAGGACATGTAATTAAAGAAGAAGATATTCCGACACTTTTATCTATGGGTAAAACCCATGTATATGTATGGGAAAAGAAAGAAAATGAACTTCATGAAAATGATGCTGCAATACGTTTAGGTGATATCTGTATGGATGAACATATGTATGGCAGTGAAATCAAAGAAGGTAAAATTAATATTCATGCAAAAATAGATGGTTTATTAAGAGTTGATGTTAAGAGACTAGAAAAGATAAACAGTCTTGAAGAGATTATGATTGCAACAAGACATGATTGTTTTCCAATAAAAAAAGGTGATAAGTTAGCGGGTACACGAGTGATTCCTTTGGTAATTCATGAAGATAAGATTATAGAAGCAGAATCTTTAGCAGGAGAAATATCTTTATTGTCCATTCTTGCTTACAAACCGTTTAAGATTGGAATTGTTACAACGGGGAGTGAAGTGTATCACGGTAGGATACAAGACGCCTTTGGACCTGTAATTAGAGGGAAGGCCCAAGAATATGATATCGAGGTTACTAGACAAATAATAGCTGATGATGACGTCACTCAGATTACAGAATCAATTGAAACCTTAATTGATGAAGGCGCTAATTTTATTGTCTGTACAGGTGGTATGAGTGTTGATCCTGATGATTTAACACCAACAAGTATTAAAAATACAGGAGCCGATATCATCAGTTACGGCGCGCCTGTATTACCAGGTGCAATGTTTTTACTGGCATACAAAGGTGATATTCCAATCATTGGTGTACCAGGCTGTGCTATGTATTCTAAACGAACCGTACTAGACTTGGTATTTCCGCGACTGTTAACTGGTGAAAAGTTAACTAAAGCAGATTTGGCTAAGTATGGCCATGGTGGATTGTGTTTGAACTGTGATGTTTGTACATTCCCATCATGTAGTTTCGGAAAATAAAGTAGTATTGATTAAGATCTAAATCCATTGATTGGTATCTTTCAGTATGTCGTCGACTACTTTAAGATACTCTTCATTGGTTTGACTTAGTCGTATTCTTCTTATAAATTGATTTTCAGGATCGAGATGAACGTGAGTATACGTCCAGAATTCTTTCATTTTATTTAAAAAATGATTTTCTCTGGATGTAATTTTTTTGTAATGATTATAAATTGTATCATGAAACGAAGTTATGAGTTTCTTCTTTTGATCTGTCGGTATATCATTGCCTTTTATGGTTGATGCTAAAAAAGGATCAATAAGTGCACCTCTGCCCAACATAAAACTATCAAGCAAAGGAAATCTATCTTGTATCTTTTTATAGTCTTCTAAAGTGAAAATATCACCATTATAAGTCATTTTATGTTTTGAATTTGAATAAAGTGTTTCGAAAGCATCCAAATCGACTTGACCTGTATACTGTTGAATACCAGTTCTAGCATGAATCATTACACCGCTTAGAGGATAATCATTGAGTGTTTCGATGACTTTGATACCTTCTTCTGTATGATTCATACCCAATCTCATTTTGACTGTTAAGTCATAGTTGGTATCTTTACAAACTTCATCTAAAACTCTTCTGATCATATCTGGAAAAGGTAAGATGCCAGCACCTTTTTTCTTTTTGGTTACAATAGAAAAAGAACAGCCAATATTCCAATTGATTTCTTTGTAACCCATGGTTACAATTTTAGAAGCATAATCTCTAAAATTTTTACCGTCATTACCAAGAAGTTGCGGCACCATGTTAAGGGTGCTGCTATTTATTTCTGGCAGAATATCATCAAAGAAACTGGGATGCGTTTCCTCTTTATTTGTAGGTGAAATAAAAGGTGCGTAATACGTATCAATGCCACCAAAAAGCTGATCATAGTTATTTCTATACTCTGCAATTGTCACACCTTGAATGGGTGCTAATAATAATTTCATAATCTATCCAATCTGTTTGAGTTAATTTCAGTTAACATTCTACCACAATAAGCACTATTGCTTAAGTATAATATAACATAAAGAGGTGATTTGGATTTATTCCTATGATATGAGTGTTTCATTTGTCCGCTGGTGCTTGACAATTCTTAAGAACGTGATAGAATTATTTAATAGAACATATGCTAAGAAGGAACGAGTAGTGTAGAAACTGAGTCAAGAGAGGTTCTGTTGCTGGAAATGAACCCTTAAGACTACATGAAAACTAATCTGGAGCATTTGACGGAGTAGATGGAAACGTCAACGTATAAGCACGATATAGCTGTTATCTTTCGATAATTGAGTGGAATATTCAATTAGGGTGGAACCGCGTGATATAATCTCGTCCCTTTCTTAGGGAGGAGATTTTTTTGTTTTTGTATAGTAACGAAAGGAGGAAATAATGATTAAATTAACACTTAAAGATGGGTCAATAAAAGAAGTAGAATCTGGCGTATCAATATTTGATGTAGCAAAATCTATCTCAGGTAGACTAGCAAAAGAAGCAGTAGCGGGG
>Ga0209379_10001083_pt1 | contig 18862 bp, 16 predicted proteins | sample tdDd001_FD_187124 | JGI IMG/M metagenome (GOLD analysis project Ga0209379, IMG submission 187124) | Marine sediment microbial communities from the Atlantic coast under amendment with organic carbon and nitrate - tdDd00.1 (SPAdes)... | ecosystem: Environmental > Aquatic > Marine > Coastal >...
ATTATTTTTGAATCTGAAAAATGCATGCTCAACTGATCAACAGCAAATTTACTTCCAGATGCTAATTTGTACCAAAAGGAAACACAATATTTTTGACCGGCATCCATAGGCCAGCTTAAAGTACCTTGAATGTACTCTCTGAAATCGCGATCACTTCCACTTAAAATAGCTCCCATATAGGCTTCACCCGATTTAGCCTTGCTGTATCCTGCAAAATTATCTGGCACTTTTACTTCACCAGAGCCACACTCATTGAAATAATCGGGAGTCGTAGCTGTTGGATAGGTCCAGTTAGGAATTAATTTATGTGTCTGGTCCATAAAAGTGTAATCTTCAGGACATTTTTCACACTCTTCAAAACTTGGATTAAGCACCATATTCTCAACTTGAGCATATGATCCAAAGCATGTGAAAATAATACTCAATGCTATGAGATGTTTTAGGTAGAGTTTTCTCATTATTAAATGGAATTGTGTTTGGGTATTTTTTAATAAATTGATTTAGTACGTTTAATGAAGCCATCTCGATTAAAAAAAAAGGAAAGATTTTAGAGATTTGTTTTATGACAAATCAAACTCCACAAGCTCACTTACGACGTTCTCAGCAAAGATATAATAGAAGAAGATATTACCAAGAGCAAAAGGAGGCTATAAGTGTCAAACTCAACTTTCTTAATTAGGAAATAGTATGTTATATAAACTCAAATCAGGTCGCATTGTCCAATATAAATGGTTGGTTGACCGAACTTGCTCCTGTAGATAGTTTATCTGCACGTTTCATATTGAAATTCTTAATTACTTCGAAGCATTTTGTAGTGCTTCACATTTTGTCAAGATCATTATGGTCTGACTATTTCTCAAACATCCCTTTATTATCTCTAATAACTTCATCAAAAGTGAGAGTACCTAAGAATGGCAAGCTTTTCTTGGTGCTCTTATTCCGTTTTAGATTTACCTCGATTTATCTCTCAAAACTTTTTGAAAATTGAATGTTATATTAATTATTAAGCTGAATAGGAGAGGCTGTGTCGACATTCTACTTATCTATATATATTCTGGGTGTATTAGCGTTTTGGGAAAATTCGTAGATTCAGGTTGTTTGATAGGTTGTTGTGGTATAGTTGCTTGTGGTTTGTTGTTTTTAATATTCGTATGGCTTGTCTATTGATTTAGAAATAGTCTATTTATCAAATTATTAGACTTTAATATTGCTTTTGATTTATTTGTATGTTAAATTAGGTGGGCGTGTTTGAAACGGTTTTGCTTTTATTAAGTTAATACTGTTATGAGCCTGCGGTGGAGACTAGGCACACCTAAAAAACAGAGCGATTCCGAAAAGCTTTATGAGTAGGAAAATCAAAAAAAACTAGATTATGAGTACTAATGTTAAAGAAATGATTCGAGTAAAGGATATTGTCATTTCAAAAGAAGTTCTTGCTTTATTTAAAAATTCCGTTCGAATTGTTGACCGTTTACACCCAGCGGGGATGTGGCCAGTTGATATGCTTAAACTTAAAGAGTTGCAAGAAAAAATGCCTCACCTGTTAAAGGATGGAGAAATTATGCGTAAGTACGATCTAGCCATTTCTTATAAAGACAAGGTGTTGCGTGAAAAATCCGTTTTGAGTAAAAAGCGTGGTAGTCGAATTAGAGTCGAAAAAAATAAAATTGAGAAAGTAGAACTTACAGGAACTGCTGGTGTTAAAATTCAAAAAGACTTCTCAAAACTAGGCTTAGTTTCTATTGACGACCGTATCATTAGAAAAATTCCATTGTGTGGTTTGCTTGTACCTTGGCGATATTTAAAAGCGGCCAAAATCGATCATCGTAAGTTTGATTTGATTCTTACACCCAAAGAAAAATTCTAATCGGCTTGAATACATTTATAAGATGACTTGCTGGGTAAATAGGAACCAGCAAGTCAGCTAAACGACATCTTACCAAATATGAATACTAATGAGTGAAAATCAAATTGAAGAAGTCCCATTTTTAAGTAATGTGGGGATAATGATGACCTATAAATGTACCATTGCATGTCCACATTGTATCGTTCAGGCAGGTCCGTCGCGAACTGAGGAGATGGATTTGGAATCAACCTTTTCTTGGCTCGATCAAATAAAAGCTTATCGTAATGGTTTTGTGTGTGGTATTTCCTTAACAGGTGGAGAACCCTTTTATAATCTTCCGCATCTAATAAAAGTTGCAGATTATTCTCATCAGCTAGGTTTTATTACCACTGTAGTGAGTAATGCCTATTGGGCAACAACAAAGGAAGAAGCTTTGCGGGTCTTGAGTCTGTGTGAGTCGATCCAAATGATTTCTATAAGTACCGACTTATCGCATCAAAAATTCATTCCCATCGAATATGTGAAAAATGCGATTTGGGCAGCTAAAAAGCTCAATAAGATTTATAATATCGCTGTAGCTACTGAGAGTGAGAATTCCCCAGAATACTTGAATCTAATTGATAATATACTAGAATTTGTTGATCTAGAATCTATTAATACATCGATTATATTACCAGTTGGAAGAGCTGAGAAGGAAATCGACCCGGAACTTTTTAAGTACTCTTCTTCTCCTGCAGTAAGTGCTTGCCCAATGGCTAGTTTTCCAATTGTTTTTCCCAATGGGAAGGTAATAGCCTGCATAGGACCTCCAATAACACTACCAAAGACTAATCCTTTATACTTAGGAGATTTAAAAACCGAATCGATTAGTGAGATTTTTGATAGAGCAGAGAATAATTATGTGCTTCATGCGGTTCGAACTTTTGGCCCTAAAGTATTAGTAAAGATGTTAAAAGAAGCTGGTTATGAGCATCTTCTTCCTGAGCGTTATATCGATGAGGCTATTTGTGATGTGTGTTATAAACTCTTCTCGAATAAAGAAACTTGCGATGTGCTTCATAAATTGATCGAAGGTGATCGTGAATTCCAAATGAAAGTGGAATATGGAAGACTATATCATATGAATGAATCAGAGATGATAAAAGCATAAATTACAAGCTGTTAATTGAATTTATGATATAAGATTAATAGAAGAAAAATACCACGAAAAGCTAAGGTAACCTTTCGTGGCATTTTTTGTTTTTATTATTCTTGTTGGTGAAAATATTGACATCTATACACAAGGTTTAATTGAAATTTGTTCATTTAAATACCCTTCTCGAAGTTAAATAGCATTTCAGCCAATAGGGGTTGTTCAAGTTCGATTTCATGACCCCTTTTTTTGTTGAAACATGCATAAACAGGTTATCTCCCATAAATATGCCAACATGGCGATATCGCTTTGAGGTTCTAAATAGGACTAAATCTCCAATTCGAAGCTTATTTTTCTTAACTGCTGTGCCTTCTTTTAGCATATATTCTGTTGTGCGTGGTAAGGCGATATTGAAAATCGATTTGTAAGTGAATTGGACAAAGCCTGAACAATCGAAACCCTTTATGCTTGTTCCCCCATATTTATAGGGTACAGCTTTATATTTATTGTAGTGAGTTTCAAGTTTATGTTTTATTCCAGTACGACTATACTTTTTAGGCTTATACCTTAATTTTTTTTGGTTTTCTTTATTTTGAATGTCAATTTTTCTTGTTGGTTTTGTTTGTATAGCTGTTCTAGTGTTTTGTTTACTGATATGTCTCTTAGTTGAACAAGAGGTAATAGTAAGAGTTATCAGAATAAAGAAGAGTATTTTTTTAATCATAGAATAGGTTTTCGGATTTTAGTTGAGAAATGGCCTTTTCACAACAAACCATTTTTCTAGTAGAAAAACAAAGATTCCCCCCATTTATTGTCTTTTTAGAATAATTATAATTTCGTTACGCGACCTTTCTGTATCGGTTTACAGCTATTGAAAGTATCGTTATTGAATACAAAGCCAGAATACCTAAATCCTTAAGAATATCTGTTAAACCAGACCCTTTCAGCATAATCATTCTGATGATTTTGATAAAATAAGCCACAGGGTTTAATACGTTAAGTTTTTGCCCCCACATAGGCATACTTTCGGTAGGTGTAAACAGGCCGCTCATCATGATAAAAATGATCATGAAAAACCAAGCTATGAACATGGCTTGTTGCTGAGTTTCTGTTTGAGTAGAGATAAGAAGACCAATACCTAAAATTGTAAGCAAGTAAACAAAAGCGACGAGATAGATGAGCCAGACTGATCCTAAAAAGGGAATTTGAAATACAAATGCAGCCAGTATTAAACCAATTCCCAGTTCGAAGAAACCGATAACAAGGAAGGGGATAAGCTTACCGATTAGAAATTGGTGTTTTTTTATGGGTGTGACATTAATTTGCTCGATGGTTCCAATTTCCTTTTCACGTACCACATTCATAGCAGATAAAAACAAACCGATTACGGTTACTAAAAGAACCAAAATTCCCGGAAGCATATAGGGAATGTATTTCATCTCGGGATTGTACAAATAGGAATAAGTGTTTTGTACCTGCAGAATGGGATTGCCTTTACTTACGGATTTTAGTTTTGAATTAATATGAAGGTTATATTCTTGTATCACCGATAGAATATAGGCATTGTAAAGTCCGGCTGCACTGGCGTCTATAGCATTAACCAAAACCTGAACTTCTGCGGATTCTTTTTTGTCTACAGATTCACCGAACCCGTTCTCAAAGTAAATAATAGCATCGGCCTTATCTTTAAATAATTCCTTTTCGGCTTCTTGCATAGAGAAATCGATATTCGTAACGGTAAAGAAGGGTGATCCGTTAAATTTGGATATAATTTCACGAGAATGAGAAGAAAGATCCCTATCCACAACAAATAAATTGGTGTTTTTCATTTCGTATGTTGCCGCAAAAACCAAAACACAAAGTTGAATGATGGGTAAGGCAAAAATGACGGGTAACATACTCTTGTTTCTAAATATCTGAAGAAACTCTTTTTGTAATATGAATTTTATAGTTCGCATGTGTTATTTTCTTTACAGTGATTTTAAGAGTTTGCTTTTTCGTTTGTCTTCTTTTAGGGAAATGTCCAAAAGACAGAAGGGTGTTTTTTCTTTCATGAGTAAGCTTTGAATACCGAAATTACTCCAATCTGATTTTAAATTTTTTAACGCTTAAGCCTATAAAACCTGCGGTCATCCCTATAAGAATTAGTGTTTCTTTCCAAACAAATTCGAAGCCTGTGCCCTTTAGCATGATATTTTTAATGATAACAATGAACCATCGTGGTGGGATAATATGACTGATAGCTTGTAAAGGTAAAGGCATGTTTCGTAGTGGAAAAATAAAACCTGAGAGCAAGATTGTAGGTAACATTAATGCAAACATAGATAGCATCATAGCAACTTGTTGACTATCAGAAACCGTAGAAATAAAGATGCCCAATGAAAGAGCTAAAAGAATGAATAAAACACTCTCGGCCATTAATAAAGCAAAACTACCAAGTACAGGTACGCCAAATACAAAGTAGCCCATTCCCACAATAACAAGTGCATTTATAAATGATAGAATGAGGTATGGCGTCACCTTTCCCAAAATAATTTGCCAAGGAAGCAAAGGTGAAACCAGTAGAATTTCCATGGTTCCCATCTCTTTTTCTCGTGCAATTGAAATGGAGGTCATCATTGCTGAAACCAGCATTAGAATAGTCGCCATAATTCCAGGTACAAACATATACACACTTTCCATGTCTGGATTAAAATACATTCTTGTTTGTGGAATAATTTGATTGGGAATTGTTTTGCCTCTGTTGATTTCAATATTGTAATTTTGAAGAATACCCTGAAGGTAGTTGACTTCTAAACTAGCCATATTGGGTTCCGATGCATCGGTTAATATCTGAACTGAGGCTTTGGATCCTTTTACAAGATTCTTTCCGAATTCAGATTCGAAAACCAGTACAACTTTTATTTCTCCTTTTCGAAAAGCCGCATCAACTTGATTAATGCCATCTAAATTTTCGACCAATTTGAAATAACCTGATGAGCTTATTTTATTGATGATTTCGGATGTATATTCATCTTTGGAATGGTCAAGCACAGCCATCTTCACATCTTTGAGATCGTTGGTGATAACAAAACCAAAAAGGAGTAATTGGACAATAGGCATTCCAAACAAAATCAACATGGATCTTTTGTCGCGGAAAATGTGATAAAATTCTTTTTTTAGGAAACCGATAAATCGTTTCATATGATTATTTTTTAGCTGCTATTGCTATCCTGTTAACTATTCTTGATAATTGCTTTTTCTTGCTAAGCGTAGAAAAACTTCATCCATATCTTTTGCTTTGAACTGATTTTTAAGTCCTTCTGGCGTATCTAAAGCTTCAATTCTTCCATCAACCATTATCGAAACACGATTGCAATATTCGGCTTCGTCCATATAGTGAGTGGTTACGAAAACGGTAATCCCATTTCGAGATGCTTCATAAATCAAATCCCAGAATTGTCGTCGGGTAACAGGGTCGACGCCTCCGGTAGGTTCATCGAGGAATACAATTTCCGGATTGTGGAAAATAGCGACTGAAAAGGCTAGCTTTTGTTTCCAACCTAAAGGCAATTCGCCAATGCGCTTATTTTTGGCATGAACCAGATCAAGCTTTTGCAATAAGTCATCAGATTTTGACTTAATTTCTTTGGATGACATGCCATAGATTCCAGCATAGAATCGGATGTTCTCGAATACCGTCAAATCTTCATACAAAGAAAACTTCTGACTCATGTAACCAATATTTCTTTTCAGCTCTTCTCTTTGCTTGTAAACATCCAAGCCTGCAACCATTATTTCTCCAGAAGTCGGGTAGGAAAGACCACAGAGAATTTTCATTGCTGTTGTTTTTCCTGCGCCATTTGCACCTAAGAAACCGAATATTTCACCCTGATATACATCAAATGACAAATTCTTATTTGCTGTAAACGAGCCAAACTTTTTGAATAAGTTACGTACCGATATGACTTTCTTATTTGTATTCATAACTGAATTGTATTTTGTTGGCTTAAGGCCATAAAGCAATCTTCTATGCTAGCTGTAATCTGATTTATTTCAATATCGTGTTGTCCTTTCGACGATAAGAAATCGTTCAAATCAGAAGGGGAGATTTGATCTCGGGTATCTGTGTAGTGAATGCTTTGCCCAAATGGGAAAACAGAATGGACATAAGGGTAATCGCGTAAATTCAATAGGAGTTGATAGGTATCTTTACCTTGAATTGAATATAAATCCTTTTCGAAATTGGCTATAATACCTGAAGGTGAATCCAGACTTAGAATTTCACCATTTTGCATCAGTGCAACTCTTTCGCAGAGATTGGCCTCGTCCATATAAGGAGTTGCCACCACAATGGTAATCCCTTTTGTTTTTAAACTCTTAAGCATTTGCCAAAACTCGTTTCTCGAAACGGCATCAACACCTGTTGTAGGCTCATCCAGCAGCAATACTTTGGGTTGGTGAATTAGGGCACAACAAAGAGCCAGTTTTTGTTTCATGCCACCAGATAGTTTACCTGCTAAGCGATCTTTGAAAGGTTCAATTTGAAGCCAAATGTCTCGAATCATATCCATATTATCTTCGATTCTGGTATTGAAAACGGTTGCAAAGAAATTGAGGTTTTCTAAAACACTTAAATCCTGATAAAGGGAGAATTTTCCGGGCATGTAACCTAAAATGTTTCGAATATGCTTGTACTCCTTTACCATTTCGAAACCACACAGATTTGCTGAGCCAGAATCTGGAACCAGTAGTGTTGCCAGTAAGCGAAATAAGGTCGTTTTTCCAGCCCCATCAGGTCCTATTAAACCGAATAGTTCCCCTGACTCTATGTCCAAATTAATGTTCTTTAAAGCCTGAACATCCCCATAGGATTTCGATAAATCTGTTATGCTAATTTTGGAGTTCATATTTATTTGAATCTAATTTCACCAGGCATGCCAATTTTCAATCGGCCATCATTTTTCACTTTTACTTTAATGGCATAAACCAGTTTAACACGTTCTTTTTTAGTCTGGATAATTTTGGGTGTAAATTCAGACTGAGAAGAAATCCAGATCACTTTTCCTTTAAGTGTTTGGTTTTCATCTTTGTTTTTATCGATAAGGACATTCACCTTTTGCCCTATTTTAACGGATGGAAGTTGATCGCCACTAATGTAAGCTCTCAAGTCAAGCGTTCTCAGATCAGCCAATTTAAACAAGGGAGTGCCCGTATTCACCATTTCAAAAGCTTCATGGTATTTTTCTAGGACCGTAGAGGCCTGTGGTACCATAATTTTGCTTTTCTGAATCAAATCATTTAGAGCATCAATCTTACGATCGATATTGTCCAATTCGCCCAGCACTTTAGCATTTTCTGTTTTAACTGCTTTTATTTGTCTTTTTGCAAGCAGTATACCTCCATTAATATCATCAACTTGTTTACTTGTAGCAGCTCCATCAGTAAACATTTGGTCGATTCTCGCTTTATCTTTTTTAAGAATGGCAATTTGCTCCTGATAAACGGCTATGCGCGATAGAATGTTTTTAACGCCTGAAGCCACAGCGCGTTTTTGCGCTTTAAGCTGTTCGCTTTGCAGGAACAATTGGGTTGTGTCTATAATTCCTACCTGTTCTTTTTGAGTAAATACGTCTCCTTCATCAATATTCAGAGATAGAATTTTTCCTGAGTTTTCAGCGGAAATCAAGTATTCGGTCGCTTCAAAATTTCCGTATGCATCAGATTCATTTTCATTCTGATTACAGGCAGATGTCAGCAAACTAAGAGCTAGGCTAATTCCTATAATTGTTGTTGTTTTCATTTTTACTGATATTTAAATGCGTTTATATTCCTTGAATTCGTTTGTATTCAGCTAGAGATTGCTGTAATTGAATAGCGTGGTATTCTTTATTTAGTTTGGCTTGAATTTCCTTATTCAAATCGTCCAAATAATCGCTAGAGGTTATCACACCATTATCCAATTGAGATGCTGAACTTTTACTAATATCTTCGTGTAATTCAATAATGGCATCATCTTGTTGTAACAAGATTTTAAATTTTTGAATTTCATTGGATTTTTGACCTGAATCGATAAGTTGATTTTGTGTAAAACCTAATTCTTTAGTTTCGATTAAATTCTTTTGTATAAGGATGGCTTTTTGCTTTCTACGGTTCGTTTTCCAATCGAATATTTGCCATGAAACCTTTGCACCTAACATATAATAAGTGTCAAACTTGTCTGTCAGTTGGTTGTAACCAGGATTTCCATATCCCATCTGCCCAAAGCCTTTAATCACAGGATATCGATCTTTTTTTAGAAGTTCTTTTTGTGCATCAAGTAAGAATTGTTGACTGGCATACCATTTATACTCAGGTCTGTTTTTAGACTGAACCCTAATGTCTGCCACAATATTTTCATTAAAGGAGGTTTGTTCGAGTTCTGTTTTGATATCAACCGAACGCCCCATAAGCTGCGAAAGAACATTGAATGATGATGATTCAATAGCATTTAATTCCATAAACTGTTGTTGGATTAAAAGCAGTTCTGATTCCAATATCTTTAAATTGGCGGGTAATACAGCTCCATTCTCAACCGCCGATTTGACCAGTTTTATTCGTTGCAATATGGTTTTTTGTTTATCGAGCAGGACTTCTTTATTCTTCCTTACCAATTGAATACTAAAAAAGGCCATATTCACCCTTTCTCGTAGTTGATACATTTGAATTTCTAGATTCTGAATGTCAACTTCGGCGGATTTCTTTTCCACATCAACCCGGTGTTTGGTTTTTCCTCCATCATAAATCAATTGCTCAATATCTACATTAAGAGAATATTGATCTTTAGGTGCTTTTGGCGTGTTCATGCCTGAGAATGAAATTCCTGTAACATCTGATTGATAACTAAGCTTGCCGTTTGCATACAGTTTGGGAAGATTGGCAGCCTTTAAATTCTCAATATTTAGAAGAGAAGATTGACTTAAGAGTTCTTTGCCTTTGTGTAAAGGAAATGTTTCCTGCACTTCTTTCTGACATTGCTCTAAGCTTAGATTGTGTTGTTGAGCTATACCTGCGTTATAAGCCAATAAGAAAATCAACACAAGAACACTTCGTTCTATTTTAGCGGATATAATCATATTCATCGTAATTAGATTTTAATTGATTGGATAACAAAGTCTGCGACACCATCAGCTCTTGATTTCAGAACTTTATTCATGTCATCTCCGCTGTATAGAAATTTTGAAATAACCGGCTGGCTGATAAAAGGGAATATAGATAGACTAATAATATTAAGAATCAATTCTCTAGGATCAATTGGCCTTATTTTTCCTGAGTCAACAGCTTCTTTTATTTGCGCCATTGTTCTGTCTCGTCCATTTTGCATGCCTTCATCCATAATCATCTTAATAATTCTTGAGGGATCAGTATTGATTTCATTCATTATAAAGTTGGGTAGAAAGGGAAATTCGATTAAACTTTTATTGTAATGGTGACAGATGTTTCTAATTTTTTGAAACAATTCAGAATCATCAGATAAAAAAACAGATAGAGGTCGCATCATTTTAACAAAGGCCTCTTTAAAAATTTGCTCAAAGAGTTTTTCCTTCGTTTTATAATAATAATGTAAAAGAGCCTTGTTGATTCCTGCTTTGTCTGCAATTTCTTGCATTCTTGAACCTGCCAGTCCCTTTTGTATAAATATACTCCTGGCTGCTTTTAAAATATCTTCTTGTGTTTCTAAAGATTTTGTTGCCATTGTGTTTAAATTTTTAACCAAATGGTTAATTCGTAATAAAAAAAAAGTTACCACTCGGATTAACCGTTTGGTTAATGCAAATGTAGATGATAAATTTTAAGGAACAAATTAAAATGAATAAAAATTAACCGTCTGGTTAAAAAACTGATGTTAGCTTTTTGTTTCTATTATGAAAACAATCATTCTATTATTGTTCTGTCTTCTAGCGATTTTGCAATCGTGATTTAAATAGAAACATGAAGTCTAAAAAAAATGTGTTTTTTTTGACTCTTGAGATTAAGAGAAAGCATGTGTTTTTATTTGATTTTGCGTCTGTTAATGATTAAATTTAGTGATCTCCTACCACTTCGGTTCAGATTATAAAATGATGGCAGGCTTTTTAAGCTGATCTGTGAACTAAATCCGCATTATTATACGGTCCTAATGCATTATAACTGTAATGCAAGTCTTCTTATTATTCACTGATTTTATTTTAAAATTTGATTATCATGAAGCTTAGATCTAAAAATTATTTTATTGGCTTAATGCTGATATTATTCCTTTTTGCAGGTAGCATATATGCATCAGAAATAAAGGGAATTCCTGTATCAACAAAGAATTTAAAGGCAAAAGAATTGTTGATTAAGGCTAGAGATGCACGAGAAATGGGGAATTTATTGATGGCTCAGGAGCTTGGCAAAAAAGCGATTGCTGAGGATGCTCGTTTTGCTTATGCTTATTTTGAACTGGCATATTCATCTAATTCGACTCAGTCTTTTAAGGCGAATTTAGAGATGGCCAATAAAAATTATAAATACTGTAGTGAAGCTGAACAAATACTTATTAAAATCGGTTTGTCCTATTTTAATGCAAATTGGGAGGACAGATTAAGTCTGGTAAATAAGTTAGTTTCCTTAAAGCCTGAGAGTTCACGAGCCTGGATTTATCTTGCTGATGTTTACACAGAGAATAATCAGATTGAGGAAGCAAGGAAAAGTCTAGAAAAAGCCATTAGTCTAGATGAGAGTTTTCATTACGCCTATCAGCAATTAGGTTTTTCTTATCTGAATAGAAAACCCAATGATTTTAATAAGGCTACAGAAAATATGAAGCAAGCTTTAGCATTGGTGCCAGAATCGGGACGAGCCTATATTAATTTGGGTGATGCTTTAAGAGGTGGATCAAAATTGAAAATGGCCAGAGACAACTACAGTAAAGCCATTGAAATAGATTCTGAAAATGCTTTAGCTTACCTAAAAAGAGCACATGCAAACTTATTCTTAGACGAGCTTGAAAATGCAAAAAAGGATTATCACAAAGCCGTTCAGTTGGCTGATGATATTAATCTTGTTATTTACTCAAACTATGCTGCTTTTACTGAAATTTATAAGGGTAAAATGATGACTGCCTTTGATGAGTTGAATTTGGCATTGGAAAAAGTTAATAATTTGGATATTACAGAAAGTCAGAAGTTAGGACAAAAGATTTTTACGCTTCAGAATATGATCATGCTTTGCATACACAGTGAGCAACATGCAAAGGCGGAGGAGTGTCTATTGAAATATTCTGAACATGTTAAGAAAAGATTGGAAAGTATTCAGTCAGAGAGGTACACGCTTGGCCAAAAGGCTGGCGTTAAATTGTATAAGATCTATTTTCTTGCTCAAAAGGGTGACTATACTAAAGCCTATCAGCAATGTGAAGAGGTAAAAGAAATCTATAAAAAACTTGATAATGAAATATTGATGGAAAACTATTATGGTGCTCAAGCATATGTTCTGTTCAAGGAGAAAAAATATAAAGATGCCATTCTAAGCTTTCAAAAGTCAGATTTGAATGAAATATTTAATAAGTATTACTTGGGAATGGCTTATGAAGAAAATGGTGAAAAGCCTAAGGCAAAGCAACTCTACGAGGAAGTTGCTGGTTTTAATTTTAACAGTGTGGAATATGCTCTTTTGCGGAAAAGCGCCATGAAAAAAATTAAATCCTTATAATTTTCACAAGAAAATTACCGAGGGGTATAATAAATTCCGTCTTAAAGCGGCAATTGTTTTGAGTTGTTCTATGTGATTATTTTGATCCTATTTTTGATAATTGAGATCTATTGCTTCTTGGTTTTAAAAGTTATAACTTGTATGTGCTTAGTTATGAGGTGAAAACATATTGGTAATGATAAAAGGGAGAGTATACCATGACAACCAATCCAGCAAAAATAGCAAACCCAGATGATCTGGTTTTTTATGTGAAATATCACATCAAACCTGAATGTGTTGAAGAGTTCCAAGAACATTTATTTGTTCTGGTTGAAAATATGGCGAAAGAACCAGCTTTTGTAAGTGCTTTTGTACATCAAGATACCGAAGATTCAACTCGCTTTAGTATGTATGAAAGGTGGCAAGAGGCTTCGAAAGAGGATTTTATGACTTACCAGATGGCCTCGAAGGCTTACCGTCGAATTTATGAACAACGCTTACCGCAAATGAGTGCAACGCCACGAAAGATATATATTCTAAAGCCGCTTGCTTTTTGGGCAAGCAGTTATTTCGAAACCGTAACCAATGATTCAACTTTTTATACAAATTTTCAGGTTAAACCTGATAGACGGACTGATTGGAAAAAAGCAGCCATGAATCTATTTGATAGGATGGTAGATGAAGATGCCTTTATTTGTGCTTTTCTGCATCAGGATGCAGAAGATCCGACACGATTTACGCTTTATGAGCGTTGGAATAAAAACAGTCAGATTGATTTTGCTGATGAGCATCGAAAGTTACTCGAGAGCATTCTTCCTGATGCGGTTCAGACCTTGCGAAACTTTCGTATTCTTCAGCCACGAGGCAATTGGGTGTCAGGTGAATGATTTAAGCTTATTTGCTGCTCAAAAAAAATGAATGAAATAGTGTAGAGGTGGCTTTTATAAATAAGCATTCAGAAGACTCAAATAATGAGTGCACTGAATGCTTATTTGTACTTTTTAAGCACGAACTGTTTTGACTTTATAGAAAAGAGACATTGTTATTCCTCCAATTATAGCTGGCAATAACCATCCCATCTCGTATGTCGTCATAGGGAAGGATAGTAGCCAGTTTTTTCCAGCTGATAACGATTCAAAGGAATTACAGATGAACATCGTGATGCTAAAACTTAATGTGCCACTTACAACACCGATATATATTTGTTTTGATGGAATGTATTTATCGAAAAGATTAAGCACTATTAAGACCAATACAACAGGATAAACAATATTTAATATTGGCCCAGAGAAGAGTACGATTTGTTCAACCCCCAAATTGGCAACAAAAAAACTGACTAGCGTTATTGTAATGATATTGAAGCGGTAACTTAGTTTATTGTTCGTAATCTCACTGAAATACTCTCCTGCTGCTGTTGTTAATCCAACCGTTGTGGTAAAACATGCAAATATAACGGTTATGGCAACCATCCAAACGCCATACTGTCCGAACATTCTGTCTACAAGTGCCATAAAACTTTCTGTTCTGCTCAGGCCCTCAGGAATACCACTCGCCCCATTGGCACCCAAATAAATTAAGCCGCCATATACAAAACCAAGAATAGCAAATGCTAACAATCCTGCCTGGATCATCATTTTTATTTGAGTGGTTGAATTAGTATAGCCTTTTTCCTTTAATGCCATTAGTATAATGCCAGAAAAGATAACAATCCCTAAGGCATCGAGGGTTTGATACCCTTCTAGATAAGCGTAAGTGTAGACATTTGATATTTTTGTAGCTGGCATTTGGGCATCTGGCATCAGCATGTTCGTTATGATGAGAGAGACCAAAGCAATAAAGAGGACAGGTGTTAAAAAAGAGGCAACCTTATCGATAACACCCTTAGGGTTAAAGACAAATATTAAAGCAGTGCCAAAGTAGATTAAAGTAAAGGCGTATTGGGGAATCGATGGAAATAATGGAATAACTCCCATCTCAAAACTGACTGCACCAGTTCTAGGCAAAGCTAGAAGAGGGCCTAGAATTAGCATAAGGATGATGCCTAATACGAGACTGAACTTTGATCCTACTTTTGATGCAAAACAATGAAATGAACCTCCTGATTTTGCGACAGCAATAATGGCTAGTATGGATAAGCTTACATCGCTTGTAAAGAATCCCATAATGGCTTGTAACCACGATGTACCACTAACAACTCCCAATTGAGGAGGAAATATTAAATTCCCAGCTCCAAAAAACATAGCAAATAGTGCTACACCAACCACGATAATATCTTTAAGTTTTTTCATTACTATTTATCATTAATATTATAGATCGCGAATGTATTAAATGATTTAGGAAAAAAAACAAACTAAAATCAGCTATTCTGAATTCATGCGGAAGAACATAGTGTTTTTTAGATCTTAATTTTTGATTGTGTTTCTTTTAATCCGATAAGTTGATTGAAACTATCGTAATGCTTTTATTTTAAATGAAATTGAAGCGATAATTCCTCCAAGAATAGCAGGTACCAACCATCCCATTTCGTATGTGGTCATTGGAAATGATAATAGGAAGTCTTTAGCACTCGAAAGGGATTCGAATGATTTACAAATAAACATTAGAATGCTAGAAATTAAGGTTCCACCAACAACACCTGCATAAATTCCTTTAAAAGGGATGTATTTATCGAATAGGTTAAGTACAATTAAAACCAGAATAGCCGGATAAATAATGTTTAATATTGGACCTGAAAAATAAACGATTTGTTCAACACCCAAATTAGCAAGCACAAAGCTAACAAGTGTGATTGTAACGACATTAAATCGATAACTCAGCTTATTATTTGTTAATTCACTAAAATACTCTGCTACTGTTGTTGTTAAACCGACTGTTGTAGTGAAACAAGCAAATATAACTGTTATGGCCACCATCCAAACACCATATTGTCCAAACATATGGTCAACAAGAGCCATAAAGGTTTCTGTTCTGCTCATTCCTTCAGAAATACTGTTTGCCCCGCTGGCTCCCAAATAAATTAAGCCCCCGTAAACAAAACCTATAATACTAAAAGCAACAAGACCCGATTGAATCGTCATTTTTATTTGAGATGAGGTATCGGAATAACCTTTTTCTTTTAAGCTTATTAGAATGATACCCGCAAAGATAACTGCAGCCAAACCATCGAGAGTCTGATAGCCTTCGAGAAAAGCATAGGTATATACGTTTGATATTCCAGATTCAGGCATGGCAGTGTCAGGCATTATCATGTTTTTAACAATGATGGACACCAATGAAATAAGTAGGATAGGAGTTAGATAAACGGCAATTTTATCGATAATGCCTTTAGGATTAATCACAAAAAGTAATGCGATACCAAAATAAACTAGAGTAAAAAGGGATTGTGGAATGCTCGGGAAAATCGGCAGTATACCCATTTCGAAACTAACAGCCCCAGTTCTTGGTAAAGCCAATAAGGGACCAATAAGCAGCATAATGATAATACCCATTACGACACTGAATTTAGGCCCAACTTTTGATGCAAAAGAATTGAATGTACCTCCCGATTTAGCAATGGCAATAATAGCCAATATCGACAAGCTTACATCCGTAGTGAAAAATCCCATGATGGCTTGTACCCATGAAGCACCACTTACAACACCTAACTGAGGAGGGAAAATTAAATTTCCTGCTCCAAAAAACATAGCAAATAAAGCTATACCAATAACCACAATATCCTTGAGCTTCTTCATCACGACTTATTATTAAAAATATTGCGCGAAAGTATTAAATGATAGAAGAAAAAAAACAAACTAAAGTCAGTTATTTTGATATCATGTAGATGAACACTGTTTTTTAAGAATTTTTAGATTTATGTACCAAAATTTATGAGTTGTAGTAGTCGTTTACATTGAAGATATATAAAAGAATATGGGAGATAAAATAGGTTGCGATGGTAACTTGGAATTACAAAGTCTATCCTAAAAAGAAACTCACCAAATTTTGGTGAGTTTCTTGTCCGATTTGTGTTGGATTTTAATTATTGGAATATAAACCAATATAGCTTTCGCCATTCGATTTGATATAGCCTCTAAACATGCCAGCCGTATTAAATTCCATTGCAACATTACCTTGTTTATCTACAGCAATAACGCCGCCGGTTCCTTTTAAATCAGTTAATTTCTTAATTTCATTAGCAGAGGATTCTTGAACTGATTGATCTAGATATTCCATTTGTGCAGAAATGTCGCGTGCCACAGCCAAGCGGATAAAATATTCACCATGGCCTGTACAAGAAACCGCACAGGTGTTATTATTTGCATAAGTTCCTGCACCTATTACAGGAGAATCTCCAATTCGTCCATATCTCTTGTTCGTCATGCCACCTGTAGAGGTTCCTGCGGCTAAATTTCCATAACTATCAAGTACCACACAACCTACCGTTCCATGCTTGTCGTTTTGAGTAGGTTTCCGTTTATTATTTTGTAATTGTTTCAACGACTCTTTACGTTTTTTGGTATGAAAATAGTTTGGATTAACGATCTCAAGTTCTTGTTCTTTAGCAAAAAGAGAAGCCCCTTCACCTGATAACATGACGTGAGCTGACTTTTCCATAACCTTGCGTGCTGCGCTAATCGGATTTTTGATATCACGCACTCCTGCAACAGCACCTGCATTTAAATCGCCACCATACATGATAGATGCATCCAGCTCGTTATGTCCTTCGTAGGTGAAAACGGCACCTTTCCCAGCATTAAATAGTGGCGAATCTTCTAGCACATGTATCACATGTTCAACGGCATCCAAACAAGTACCTCCTTTTTTTAGAATAGCATCACCGACCAGAAGTGCTTCTCTAAGTTTGGCTTTGTAGGCAGCCTCTTTTTCAGCGGGCATATTTTTCTTTAAGATAGTGCCAGCTCCACCGTGAATAACAATAGTGTAGTTGCCATTTGTTTGAGCCGATGAGCTCAAAAAACTAATAAAGAGGAATAGAATGACTGTAAATTGTTTCATAATTCTATGTGTAAGAGAATAATATTTGGGTTAGGAAGTAAGTTTTAAACTAAGCGATAAATCTCCATGATATCCTTGAGAATTTTATTGAAATCAATTTTCATATCAATGATGTGACCTGTGTGGATATCGAAGACCCAGCCATGTACTGTAACTTGGCGTTGGCGTAGGGCTTTTTGCACATCAGCCGTTTTAATTAAATTGACGCATTGTTCTTGAACGTTCAATTCAACGAGTCGGTTGTATTTTTGCTCTTCATCTGTAATGGCATTTAACTCATCTTTATGCAAGCGATACACATCGCGTATATTTCTCAGCCATGGATTCAAAATACCCATGTCTTCAGCTTGCATGGCAGCTTTAACTCCTCCACAGTTATAGTGTCCGCAAATGACAATATGCTTTACTTTAAGACAACTAACGGCGTAATTAATTACAGACATGGCGCTTAAATCGGTGTTCGAAACCATATTTGCAATATTACGATGAACAAACATATCGCCAGGTTCAATCCCCATTAAATCTCCCGTGGTCACCCGACTATCAGAACAACCAATATAGAGAATTTCAGGATTTTGATCCTTTGCTAATTTCTTAAAATAATCAGCATCTTCATTCAGTTTTTCTGTAATCCATTGCCTGTTGTTGTTGAAAATGTATTCAATATCCACTTTAGTGTAATTTGGTTAATATTTATAAGTTTAAAGAGTACGATCTTTTTTAATTCCATATAAGGTGTAGAAACGAGTGGTTTGTACTCTAATGAGACTAAATATAGTAAAGATCTTTTTGTTGAGATGACTCGATGTGAAAAAAAGAGTATGATAACTGTACACAATTTAGCAGAAGTTGTGCTTAGGGTTTTGATTAGTGAAAGGGTACAAAAAAACCGTTTTGCAAAAGCAGAACGGTTTAATCATGATTTTAAAATGTCTTTTAATATTCATCATCAAGAATATTTTTCACTCTTCCCACTTCGCCAGTTTCCAGCTGAACTTTTATGCCATGGGGATGATTGGGAGATTTGGTTAAGATTCGTTTCACAATCCCTTCGGTTAAATCACCGCTTCTCTGATCTTGCTTTTGGACGATTTCAACTTCCAATCCTACTTTGATATCTTTTCTTTTTTTGCCATCGGGCAGATTATTTTCCATGATACTCGGTATTCTAATTAATTTGCATGTTAAAATATGCTCTGCATTTAGAGTGCAAGATAGAC
>Ga0209379_10001084_pt1 | contig 18861 bp, 25 predicted proteins | sample tdDd001_FD_187124 | JGI IMG/M metagenome (GOLD analysis project Ga0209379, IMG submission 187124) | Marine sediment microbial communities from the Atlantic coast under amendment with organic carbon and nitrate - tdDd00.1 (SPAdes)... | ecosystem: Environmental > Aquatic > Marine > Coastal >...
AATTGTAACGGATGCACCCAGTGGTGTATTAACATCGTGGGCTATGCCTGCAACAAACGCACCAATTGCAGCCCATTTTTCCTGCTCTAAGAGCTGTGCCCTTGCATGTTTTAATGCAGTAAATGCATTTTCAATTTCAATATTTTTATCGTGAAGTTCTGTAATATCAGATGCTACCGATAATATAAATTGCGGTTTTCCATCTGAATTCATTATTGGAAGCTTTTTCACTTCATGTATGAACCGACTCCCAGTACCATCATTTAACTCTGCCGTATACATATCATTGTCAATTTCACCGCTAAATATTCTTTTTTCAGTTTCAACCATATGCATAAGAGCTTCGACATTAATTCGGTCCGAAAAATCTTCCATGGTTTTTCCAAGCATTTCTTCAACTGAAGTTCCAAGAGTTTTCGCTGTAGCTTTGTTGACAAGAGTGAATCGACCTTCAATATCTTTTACAAATATGGAGCTTGGATCGGCATCTAGGATGGTCCTTAGTTCCCTCTCTGACTGCTCAAGTTTTTCATTAATGTCTTCTATTTGAGTTTTCATTAACCTTGAACGTTCTAACTCCTCTTGAAGTGCTTTTGTTTTCTTGTTCACTTGAGATTTTAGGGATAAAGTCCAAATCAATACCATAATAAGAATAACAAAAATAGCACCTACGGCTCTTACAAATAAATCACTATCCATGAGTGTGTTGTATTCGAGTTTAATCCAGTTGTCATGAATTTCTCCAATTTCATCATCAATTCGGGGAATTGTTTTATTTAGAATTTCTACGAATGGCTTATAATCCTTTCGAATAGCATAGGCAAGTTCTAAGGATGTGCTGTACTTACCAAGTATTTTTAGATTTGTAATTTTATTTGCTGAAATATGATGTGATACTGTTCCAAAATCTTGTAGAGTTGCATCAACTTCACCATAAACAACCGCATTGAGAGCATCCTCCACCGAGTCATAAGGAACCAAATTATACTCTGGGTGTTCTTCAGCCATTATTTCGTTCCAAGACCACCCTTTGACTGTAGCAATTTTCTTACCGTCTAAATCGTCCAATGATTTTAGTTGTGTGTTGCCTTCTCTAATGATCATGCCTGTTGGAACAGTTATATATAGATTTGAAAAGTTCATATGATCTTGTCTCTCAGCAGTCGGGGATGCAGAAATAAGATCTATTTCTTGATCACTTAAACTCTGAACAACTTCACTCCAATTTCCAACACTTCTGATCTCTATCTCTATACCAAGTTGAGCTTCAAGATGTGCAAGAATATCAATACACATGCCTCTCGCCACGCCTTCGCTATCGTAGTATTCAAACGGCGCAAACTCAGGGTCAAATGCATAACTAATAACCGGATGAGAATTCAACCACTCTCGCTCCTCTGATGTTAACCAATATAGGGTTTCTGATGAAAATGTCATTGAACCAAAGATCATTATTATTATAAGAATGAAAACAATGCACCAGACACGTCGTTTCTTATGCATAGCTCGACCTCCCGATTTCTACTTCTAAACTTTATACCCTTTAACGTATTATTTCATCTGTTTATTTATGATTTCCGTTGGAACTCCAACCATTAGCTGAATATTATTCAATTTGCAATATTCATTATGCATATTAGACAATGTGTATAGGTGTCTTTGTTTCATGTATTTTGAATCCAACCTAGACAACATTAACTTGACGCATTATAATGGATTGTTGTTTAATATTTAAATTTTGTAATTATTGATTTGATTATTTGGAGACCTTTATGCAAACTTATATTAGAAAATATATTCCCCTTGCACTGATGATGACTCTTTTTAGTGAAATACATTTTTATCCGCTCAGTGGTACATTACGTTTGTCTCTGGGGATTGTATTTATTCATCTAATCGGTTTAATGCGTGACGACATTCACTTGCCATCACTCACCCTATTATCTGGTCTACTCATAGGCACAGAGCGATTTTTGGGACAAACGATTATTTTTCATCAGTCCACTTTTGATGCTTTAAAATTTGTTCAGCCTTCCTTGGTTTACTACAGCTCATTTGCAACTCTTCACTTATTTATTAATTTGAGAAAACGTAAAAACACTATGTTTTCATGCATATTGGTTATGGCTGCTATTGATGCACTTAGTAATAGTTTAGAGGCCATTCTCCGACAGGGCTTCACATTAAAATTATTGCAAATCGTCATTCTAGCTGGATTTTTAAGAGCCTTAATTGCTTTTGCTCTTTATATATTCTGGATGCGACAAAGCTTATTCATACAAAATCAGGAACATCAAAAAAGATATGTTCAGCTGACAAGCCTTGCAGCTGGTGTAGAAACTGAGCTATTTTATCTAAGAAAATCTGCTGATCAGATTGAAAATGTCATGAGACAGTCTTATAGATTATATGATGAGCTCCCCACGGACCTAGGTTCAAAAGCATCTGCACTTGAGATCGCTCGAGACATTCATGAGATTAAGAAGGATTATTTACGAGTCCTTTCAGGTTTTGATGATTTTATCAACAAACTCGAAAACATCGAAGAATTGAGTCTAACTGAGATACTGACTATTGTAAGATCCAGCTCAGAAAAGGTTATTCTTGATACAGGAAAAACCATCAAGTTGAGTTTTACGCAAGATGGTGAAGTTATGATTCAAAATTACCTTAATATATTCACGATACTTAACAACCTTATAGATAACAGCATAGCTGCAGCGAGCTCAAGAGGACATATTCAACTCACTGCTGTTGTCATAGACAACACCATCCACTTCTCAGTTCTAGATGATGGATCTGGAATTCAAAGTGAACTTAAAGATGTCATATTCAATCCAGGTTTTACCACAAAATATGATTCAAAAACTGGAAAAGCAAGCACAGGCATTGGTCTTTCTCATGTTAAAAACCTTGTGATGGAAATGCAAGGTGATATTCAAGTTAATTCTGGCGAAGGTCACGGCACTCAATTTGATATTCAGCTCCCCATCAACCAATAGGAGGTCATATTATGAAGCGAATACTTGTAATTGATGATGACATTGTCATCCGTAAAATGATTATAGCTCTGATTCACAAAAATGGACTTGGTCAAGTTGTAGGCGAACTTGAAGACGGCGTTCACGCAGTTGATGAAATTCAATTTTTCAATCCAGATATAGTTATTGTTGACTTATTACTTCCTGGGAAAGACGGTATCAACATTGTTAAAACTTCTATTGAAGGCGGATATCAGGGAAAATTCATTATGATTTCTCAAGTAGAAGATCAGTATATGATTTCGCGTGCTTATGAAGCTGGTTGTGTCTTTTTTCTTGGCAAGCCCATCAATGCCATAGAAGCCACAAGTGTGATTCGAACAGTTAGTAGCACACTTGATTTAGAAAGGTCTTTCCAATTAATCAAAAGTACTGTGATTGGAATGCCCGATGCGGCAGCTCAAGGAACTTCAGCAGTAAATCGTGGAACGGAACCGGCCCTTAATACACAACTCAATCAAATCTTTTCAGATTTAGGCATCATAAGCGAAAGTGGATCTGATGACTTACGTAGCATTGTGATGAAAATAATAAAATTACGTCATAATAATTCTACAATAGGCTACAAGTTGCAGGATTTATACAACACACTGTCAGAAGAAAAAGCAAGTGCTGGTGGAGAAACAATCAATGCACGGTCAATTGAGCAACGTATACGCCGCATCATTCTAAAAGCGATGACCACCCTGGCTGAAATGGGACGGGAGGACTTCGACAGCTTGAAATTCACAGACTATGCCACTGTTCTCTTTGACCTCGGACAGATAAAACAAGAGATCAGGTTTATTGAAAACGACTCAACAATACGTGGAAAAATTAGTGTAAAGCGTTTTATTGAAGGTCTACTTAGCAAGCTTAACGTATAAAATCGTCATTTTTCAGATATTTATTGAAAACGTTTTCAATGCTTTTCCGTCGAATGTCGTCGAATTCTGTAGCACCCCCATATAATGATTATAAATTATTTACTTATATATTTTTACTTTAATCGGAAAAGGGGATGTATTACATGACTTTGACACTGGACATGATTCAGTCAATGGCTCTTGCAGTAGTAATTCTACTGTGTGGTCAAGCCATTAGAAAACGAATATCATTTTTAGAACGCTTCTGTATTCCAGCACCAGTTATTGGTGGTATACTTTTTGCTTTATTCACACTAGGTATGAAGCAAGCAGGAATTCTTGAATTCCAATTTGATACAACACTACAAAAGGTATTTATGACAGCCTTTTTTACAACAGTCGGTTTTACTGCAAGCTTTAAACTCTTAAAGCGTGGTGGTAAGCAAGTTGCTGTATTCTTGCTCCTTGCAGTTACTCTTGTCTGTATGCAAAATGTTATAGGCGTTGTTTTTGCAAAGATCTTCGGAATCAACCCACTGATCGGTCTTTCTACAGGTTCAGTTCCAATGACAGGCGGTCACGGTACATCAGGCGCCTATGCTCCTGTATTTGAAAACGCCGGTGCTTCTGGTGCAAGTGCTGTAGCAATGGCTTCAGCAACATTTGGTCTTATTGCCGGATCTTTGATAGGTGGACCACTTGGTAAAAAACTTATTGATAAACATAACTTACTTGAACAACATGAGGATGCAGAACTGATTTCTGAGCTTCAGGATGATTCAGAAGATGTTGGTCTAGTAAGCTCATCTCGTTTCCTAATGGCAACTTGTCAGATTATCGTTGCTATGGGTCTTGGTACTATTATTTCTGCAATCCTGACTAAAACAGGTATGACTTTCCCAGCATACATCGGTGCTATGTTTGCTGCTGCAATTATTAGAAATATATCGGATATGTCAAACTCTTTCAAAGTGAATAGCCTTGAAATCGATGTGATCGGTGAAACATCACTATCTATATTCCTTGCAATGGCACTCATGAGTCTAAAACTTTGGCAACTTGCCGAACTTGCTGGTCCTATGCTTGTAATGCTTGTAGGTCAAATGCTCCTTATGGCAATGTTCGCATACTACGTTACATTCAATGTAATGGGTCGCGATTACGAAGCTGCTGTAATGGCATGTGGTCACTGTGGTTTTGGTATGGGTGCTACACCAAATGCAATGGCAAATATGAGTGCTCTTACTCAGAAATATAAAGTTGCACCGGCAGCATTCTTCATTCTGCCACTCGTTGGAAGTCTTTTCATTGATTTCTTCAATGCAGCTATTATCACAGGTTTCATGAACTTCTTCGGATAAGCCCCCAATCCATAAACTCCAGTATGGATTACACCTAGTAGATTCGTCCATCTACTATATAAAGAAAGGCATTGATCATATGATCAATGCCTTTTGTGTATCATTCTATTTGCTTGATATTTTTTCACAACTAAAATAGAAATATTCATCATCTTTAATTTCAATAAGTTTCATTCCAAATTTTTCAGTATATTTTATCAATGTCTCATCAAGCGGAATCGGTTCTCTTCCAAGGTCAAATCCAATCTTTTTATGATGAGCTTTTATCTTTTGTCTCGTTTTCACTTGTGCTATTATTAGTTTTCCAGAGGTAGAAAGATGCCTTACCGCATTGTCGAAAAGTACATCCAACTTCTCAAAATGCGGAATACTGTTGAAGATAACGATATGAGTATAGTTTTGATACGGAAGCGTTATTTTTTCATCAAAACTTTTGCAATTCGTTTCAGCTTCTGGATATTTTATAAGAAGCTCTTTGAGCATTTCCTCTGATATGTCGAGCGCTGTATATTTATTAACCTCATATTTTCGAAGTCCTTCGTACAATACACCCGTTCCCGAACCAACATCAAGAATTTTGCTTTTATCACTAATTCCCATACGTAATACAGAATCATTTATTACAAACCACTTAAACTCTTCAATGGTGCCAGACCATGATTTCACAGTCTTATTAAAATATTCCTTTTGATTTTCAATTTGCTTTTGGTTTAATTCAGCCATTATCTTCTCCTAAAAAAGACTAAGGCAATGTTCGCCTCAGTCAAAGTTTTCTTCTAATTTTATACTCTTGTAAAGTTTGTTACCCTCAAAAGGACTATTTCTGATCATTCTTTAAAAATTCAGTTCCAACGGACGTTGCCCAATCTCGAATCATTGCCCAATCTCGTTGATCACCTGGGGTGTTTTTTGGAACTCCGAATACAAAGCGCATAACACCTGGTAGTTCTCCATCAACTTTACCACCAAAAGTTGCTGTAGCAACAGGCGGTACCTGTTTACTTACAATATTGAATGCTTTTACAATTTGATTTTTCCACATTTTTCTACCGAGCATGACTGTGTATGAAAGTGAGAAGAATGCTGTGGGTTTATACATGAGGTCAGACTGGTGAATACCTACAAAATCAACTGCATCTTGCATCCAGCGCATTCCATTAATTGGTGCACCAATCACGATACAATCATAATCAATAACATTTGCTATACTATCAATATTTCGCACATATATTTCAGTGTTATCAGCTGTTAACACTTCACCGATAACCTCAGCAACTTCTTTTGTTGATCCTGATTTACTGGCATATGCAACTAGTATTTTTTTCATATACATCCCCCTCTTCAGCTTCATATTATTCATTCTCATAATTCTCAAAATGTGTATATATATCATTCGCTATTTGACCACAGATATCATTGATACCCATTATATCAAAAATAAACCGTGTAAATTCATTTTTTTTGAGATTTTTTGTCAATGCTTCCATAAGTATATTAGGATACACTTCTTCAATATACCTCGTTGCCCAATAGCCGTAAGTATATGTAAATGCAATATCTATAGGCCTTGAGTTCGCCATTTTCCTATAAGTAACTAAGTTATAATTCCGGTGATCCTTAAAAAGCGTAGTTAATGTTGATTCTAAAACCGTACATTTTGAAAAATACTCATCCACCGTTATCATAGCTATGCCTTCGTTAATCCACGTTGGCAGCTTCCTGTTTCCAATGTGTGCATGAGTCAACTCATGAACAAAGACAAATTGTAGTTTTTCACTCCTATCTTCAATTTTTCCAAAGAGTAGTTTCCCAATTGTTTTCTCAACATAATCGTATGCATCTGGTGGTCTTAACCAAATATAAGACTTCGACTTAATATGCATCGTTACGCCACCCGCTCGATTATAAAACAACTCAAGCTTACGGGCCCACAAAGGGTATGTTATCTTCCAAAGCAGCCTCAAAATACCCGTTGCAATACTAAAAACAAAATCAATCGGAGAATTACAGATATACACTACAATGAAGTCTGAATTTCTAGGCCCCCACTTCTTAATAAGAATTGGTTCTGCTTTTTCGAATGACTGGAGCACTTCAACTGCAACAGATTTATATGCAGTTTCATAATGTACTATGATATTTTTATGATCAGTTAGTGACTCCATTTTATCACCCTCTTATATTATATTACATCACATTGCTTATATTGTAATATGAATATCATCTAGTTTTTTGTGCCAAACCATATGATCATTTCCAGTACCCCAATGGTCTTTTGATACATATTCAGGCGCCCCCAGCTTTCTTGTCCAAATTTCTTGTGCACTTGAGTATCCACTATCAAGACAATACTCCGAAACGCCGCGACTAATGAGTGAAATGTACATTGCATTCATCAGCTTCATCCCAATCCCTTGCTTTTGAAACTTTGGATGTACATATACAGTGCCGATTTCACCAATATCATTAAGTTCTCCATGGGTACATTCATGGATGAGTTCATTACTTGGTCCATAAGCGATGGTACCTGCGATTTCACCGTCCACTGTGGCCACTAGAAAGTATCTATCCTTTCCTTTAGAATCCAAGTCTTCCATAAGAAATACCATCTTTTCTTTCATTTCGCCAGAGCAAAGATCATCGTCCTGAATGTCCTCTCTACTGAATATATCGAGAATCGTTTCATTAAAATGTTTCGTTAATTGGTCTATATCGTCTACTTCTGGTCTTCTTATGTTAATTGCCATAATAATCACTCCTATATTCATCCTATTTTTAATTCTTCAATTTTAAGCTATTATATTTCTGACGATCTGTTATAATGTTGAAGTTGCCATTTAATATTAGCTATAGATATATTCCAATTCGTATCCGTAAACTGGAGAAAACTTATGAGATTGATTCACAAACATACAAATGAGGCTGTACAAGACCTCACTGATCCTGTTATATATGAGAGAACTGCTGCACGAGGCATTATTCTCGATGGTCAAGACATACTATTAATCTATACCAAACGATATAATGACTACAGCTTCCCAGGTGGTGGCGTCGATAACGGTGAAGACATTAATCAAGGACTTATTCGCGAGCTTGAAGAAGAGACTGGCGCTCTAAATATTGTCGTTCACGAAACTTTCGGAGACTATGAAGAATATCGACCATCTCACTATAAAGGCTATAGTATGGTTCATATGATGTCACACTTCTTTGTGTGTTCTGCTGATCGTGAGTTGGGTGAAGCGAGTCCTGAAGATTATGAAGTGAAAAATGGTTCTGTACCAGTTTGGGTTAATATTCACGATGCTATTAAACATAATCAGAAAGTTATGGATGAAAAAGAAGACTCAATGGGTCTTTCTATAGACCGTGAGACTCGTGTACTCAGACTCGTAGTTGAAGATTTACTGAGTGACGAAACCAAATAATAGATTACACAAATAATGGATGATTTCTGTACTTCACAGAAGTCATCTTTTTTTGTCAGCACAAATGGTAGTGTAACAAAATGTGTTACTCTACCTAACACACTCTACTCTTCCAATGTTTTATGCAATTCAGCAAACAATACCTCATAGAATTCATCTCTTGCATGGACTTCATTCCATGGATAATGTCCACATTTCTCCAATCTGATTAAGCTAAAATGCTCAAGTACTTCTGACAATGGCTCTTCAACACCTTGATACGGATGTGAATCTTCATCACCGTGAATAGCAATCACAGGACATGTTATATGTTTTGCTATTTTTATGAGATTCCCGCTTTTTCTCATGTCTGAAACTTCTGCCATTACTTTCTTAAATACATCAGGCTGATAGTCTAAAGTCTCCACTACATCTGATATTGCTTCATATGTATCTGCTTTTGTCATAACTCTACCCAGCTCTTTAAAGACTTTTTTTGTCTCCATGCAGTTTGGATCATATAACAGTTCTGCTAATTCATTGACGGTTTCATGTTCTTCGATACTTAATTTATCTTGTCTTGACTGGTTCATTCCCGATAAATATTTCGTCTCAAATGCGCCGCAGCCTACCAATATCAATTTCGCAACTTCATTTGGATACTTCGATGCGTAGATGTAGCTTAACCATGCCCCCCACGAATGTCCAACCAATACAACCGGTGTATTGCAGTGTCTAAGAATCACTTCTCTTAACTCATTTACTTGTTCTTCAATAGAATCTTTTGATTGAAATGGTTCAATAACACTATACCCAGAGGCTATTTCATTTGCCAACGAGCCCACACTTCCAGGCGCACCCGGACCGCCATGTACTGCAACTACGTTATAAGGTTTTTCACCATATTTTCTTAAATTGATCATTTTATTGTATCTTCCTCTTGTACAGCATATTGATCATAGCCCTTCTCCTCTTCTTCTGGTCCGAATTATTAGTTGGTCAATAGAAGTCCTTCAGAGTTTGCAATTCTTCCTTTTCTGCCAAAATGAGGTTCGATGAATTCGATCTCACTGCTAATCAGTGACTCTTCATTGAGCTGTGCTTTCTCAAGAATATTACCATCAGGATCAATCAAACACGATGGTGCCAATTGATAGTTCGATGTTGAATTCGATGACAGCACATACATTACATTTTCTACAGCACGACTTACTAAATGAGACTGTATAATATTAATTTTCTCTTTTTGCTCTGGCAACCCAACATCTGTAAATGAAATCAGACATAAGTCTACTTTATTTCTAAATAGCTCTCTAAAATATTCAGGAAATCTTACTTCATAACATATCCGAACGCCTACTTTGATTCCGTCAATATTATAAATTCCGAGATCATTCCCTTTTTTAAAGTTATCAACATCCCAACCCCATAGCGCTCTTTTATGGTATATTTCAGAATCATCGTTATCAGGTGTAAGCATTATAACTGAATTATATGCACTTTCATTTTCAAATGTAATTGCACCGAGAGCAACATATATTTCATATTTTGTGATAGTTTCGCTATTTCGTCTATTGCATTTCTTAGTTCATTTTGGTTTATGCTTTTAACAGAATCTATTTCAATAGGCGGATAGCCACATAAAGCACATTCTTGTGTCAGCAATAATCTTACATTATCTTTAGCAGCTAGAATTATTCCACGTTTTACTGCTTCCATATTTTCTCTTATATCACTACACGGAGAAAATTGAAATGATGCCACCTTAATTTTTTTAGTATCCATCTATAAACCTCACTTATCGCATACTCTGCTTCATTACTATCTCGACTGGCTACATCATGAGTACTATAAATATCTGGTATAGTGTGTCATCCAAATTAAAATAGATGGTTTTCAAGTCTAATTATATTGATTAAAGCTTCCTCATAAGGATGTATTTCTCTTATTTTATTGATAACTTTCCTAATGTGTGTCTCTTCACACCTTAATTCAAGTTTATATTCAGACCCAAAATTCACTTCGTTTTTTTCGCCCGTAACAGGACTTGATTCTTCCAACGGACGCCAGCAACCTTCGATCTGATAGTAAGATGCCACATGATCATAATTTCCAATTTTACATGCACCCAGTTTTGATGCCGCTGAAATGATATTCTCAATTTCTTCTTTTGGTAGATATACTTCAATTTTATATTGAATCAATGACTGCCTCCATTTTGAGCTTGAACTAGATTTGTTGTTTCACGAACGCTCTATAAATATTCTATATAACTAAATTGATACTTCTCTATTATTTCAAATCCATTGTTCTTAGCTAATTTCAAAGATAACTCTAGTGAGTTTAGTCACAGAAATAAGTGTCTCTATGAATACTGTAATAGTAAACCTCTTTCTCTTCTCCAAGCAACTTAATGTCTTCCACACGCTTAAATTGATACTTGGATCTACACTTCTCATTGACTCGTTTGGATTTCATATTTTCTTTATAATGACCACACCATATTTGGTCTAATCCCATTTCATTAAAACCATATTTGATTAAATAATTAACAGCTTCTGGTATGTATCCATTTCCCCAATAGCTTGGATTTAGAACATAGCCAATTTCCCTTTGTTTTAGATCCTTTAACGTTAGATCAGGTGTACGTTCATGCATTCCGATTCCGCCGATTACTTTGCTTTCTGACTTAAGTTCTATGGCATAAACACACTGACCTTCGATAAACATTTTTATAATTTCATTGCTTTCTGCCTCATTCTTATGAGGTTTCCAGCCCGCATTTGGTCCAACAAGTTCATTACTCGCATATTCATACAAATCTTTTGAATCTGATTCTCTCCACTCTCTTAATATCAGTCGTTCTGTTTCCAACCGTTTCATGAAATAACCACCTTTTAATCTTTAATGCTACTCTCACTTTGTCTTCGATCCTAATTCAGCCAAACTATCGTATAGATAACCGACTTCATCAAGTGACTGACCAGCAATTTCAATAACCTTTTCAAGTCTTTGTTTTCCTCCAAGATGTTCATAAAAACCTCTACTTGGATTATCTTTTAAAGTCCAAATCACTAACTTATCGTACTCTCCTGTATTCTGGAGCTGCTCAACAACATAATGAACTAGTTTTTTACCAATGCTTTTGCCTTGATACTCCTCTAATACGTAAATGGCATAAATTTCACTAGCGTTATCTAATCCATGTTCAGAACCATCTCTACATTTTCCATACGTCACGAACCCTACAACTTGATCTGCCTCTACTGCAACAGCATGTTGAATGATTTTCCCTTCAACATCACACTCTCCAAATTCTTTCTTAAACCGTTCAATTCTCACTTCTCTATTCTCGTCCAATCTGTTTAGTGTTTCATCTTTGATGATTCCTTTATATGCAGTTTGCCAAGTTTTTATATTAACGTCTATAGAACCTTCTACGTCACCAATTAATGCTTTGCGTATATTTATCAATTGCTGCTCCTCCGCTTCAATTGCATCACAAGTCTCATTTTACGTTTCTTAAATCTACCGTAATCCAGATTCAAGCCCATGACAATATAAAACATTACATTTATGCTATATACAATTAACTTGTTACTCAGTATTACCTCAAATACATTATTATTAGATGCAAATGTGAGTAGTAACCATAAAGGTGGATTGAAGAAAAAACAGATTGCCCACCACATGCTATAGAAAAAAATCAATGAATTCATGGTTAATGATATTACGGTCAATAGTATTGTACATTTTAGAGTTGATACAATCTTGGTCATATTCACTCCTACTTTTAGTCACTCACTTATAATTCTTCCCACAACAGACATTGTCCTCTTTGTTACATGGTTAATGCTCTGTTCTATACATTATGTATTTAAAACCTCTCTAAGAACCACACGCGTAAGTCATTTTACGTTTTCATACTACAGACTTACTTCCAACTAAACACACCCAGCCATTGTCTTCATATAGTTTTATATTTTTGAATTTGCATTTTTCTAAGAGCTCATATAACTCTCTACTTTTCTTATAATTCTTCATATGATATTCCATTTTATATGTTTCTGAGACTATCATTAATTTGCCTTTATTTTTCAAGACTCTATTAATCTCCAAAATAGATGCTTCTAGTTCTGGCCAAAAGTAGTGCGTTTGCACAGCAGTTACATAGTTGAATTCACTATCTTTTTGAGGAATCTTCAAAACACTTCCGTGTTCTACTTCAACAAGTCCTGTATTGACCGCATTCTGATTCTTTTTTATTGATTGTTTCACTGCTTCATACGAATAATCAATTCCACATATTCTACCTTCATAAGCAATCTTGCAAAGCAAAGATATTGTATTTCCACCGCCACAGCCAATATCCAGAACGCTTGAATTTTTCTCTAAATTTAGTTTCAATAATCCCCACTTTGTTTTCTTATGATGAGCTGAGTTCATTATCATAATCATAATTCTTCCTACAACACCATCTGGTTTTTTTGCTTGCTGAATCAGATTTTTTAATAGACTCATATAATCCCACCATTTCTTGATTTTGAATAATACATTTCATAAAACTCAACAAACTTCTCAAGATTTGATTCTACGATACCTCTGTTCTATTTATTCGCTTTCCATCTGTAAACTGCTGTTCTTAACTCATTTATGTATAACTCTTTTTCTGGCATATCCGTTATTAATGCATGCTCTACGGCTAATTCGATATCATATGGAACTCTTACAATAGACACTGAAAAAGAACTTTCAGATTTTGACCCATACATCCCCTCTAAAATGGCATATGATGCGAGAGGCATATCAAGTGGATTTCCAACACTGCCTGCATTAAATATAGTTTTTCCATCAAAATTATCTAAGTATGCTCCATGAATATCTCCATATCCAACTACATCTGCAGGTTGTTGTGTTTCATCCGATGGTTCAAATAATCTTAGTCGTTCCTCCAAATCTGTACTTATATAAGTTCTATGAAATATGTCATTTGGCGATGCATGACATAACCTAACTAACTTTCCACTTATATAAAACTCATTGTATATCGGTAGCGACTTCAAGTATTCTAGTCGCTCTAATCCCAGCTTATTTTGATGCCATAATAACACATCTGCTTTTTCCTCTGTCATAAAATAATCCCAGTTCCCTTTAACGACTGAGTCACATCTATTTCTTACGAGATCTACTACTTCTGCCGAACTGGGACCTTTGCCTGCCAAATCACCTAAACATATTATTTTATCAATTTTTCTATCATTTATGTCTGAGAGTACCGTCTCTAATGCTGGTAAATTTCCATGAACATCTGAAATTATTGCTATCCTAATCATTTGCGACCTCCATTAAATACTCATTTTTTTCTCAGTTTATATGTACTCTTCTATATTTTAACATTTATACACACAAAAAACGCCCCATTTTGCATTGCACTGAATTCGGTAACGATAACATACTTCATTTAAGCAATGACCTTTTACTAATAGCCAGCAATGGAAAAAATTTAAAATTTAGTTAGATTATTTAAAATATTTTTGTTAGCATATTATTATGATATAGCGAATTCGAATTCTAACGTATCAACTAATATCGGAGGTCAGTTTATGAAAGAATATTACAACATGATATATAAAAGAAAGACAATAAGAAAATACGATGATTCGTTATGCCTATCTTCAAAAGAAATTGCGGAAATTGAACAACATACTGAAAAACTAATTCCGCTTATTCCAGACATCAAAACTAAATTCAAAGTTGTTCCCAAAGATCACACAACAGCCAAAAGAGGTGAATTCTGCTTACTGTTTTACAGTGAAAAGAAGCCACATTATCTACTTAATGCAGGATATTTACTTGAACAGGTTGATTTATTTTTGTGTTCTCAGAATATTGGTGTGTGCTGGTATGCATTAGCAAAACCTAAAATTGAGAATGAGGATGATTTAGAGTATGTCATCATGCTTGCATTTGGCAAAAGTCGAGCAGATGATTTCCGTACATCCGTTAAAGAATTCAAGCGTAAAGATAAGGATATCATTTGGAGTGGATGCTTTGATGAAGATATTGTTGAAGCAATCAGACTTGCTCCTAGTGCTTGCAATACACAACCTTGGAGAATTAGAAGCAGCGATAGCACCATAACTATATACCGCAATACAAAGATAAAATCGTTCATTCCAGCAAGTAAATTACCCTATTACAATTCAATTGATATAGGTATTTCTCTTTGTTTCCTTGAAACTGCACTGCTTTATAAAGGATTAGATTACACTAGACAGCTATCGGAAGAAAATGATTCGGATTCAGAATTAATTGAGATAGCTACATATAGTCTGAAACAATAATATTGCTCATTACCTAACAAAAACACAAATGCCACAGGGCGCTTGTCTATCAACGTCCCTGTGGTACTCTTTTATATCTTTGATCCAAATGATCATATATTTTATTGTTCAGTACTTTGCTGCTATTCGTCTACTGTTACCCAATACCGTTGCGTAATTTCATTGCCCTCAGTCACTTCATTTTCAAGTATTCCACCATTGTTAATAACTGTCTTTGCTGACGCAATATTATTTTTATCGCAAGTAATTAAAACTTTTTCTATTTTAAGTTTTGGACACTCTTGTAAAGCTAGCTTTAATATTTCAGTTGCATATCCTTGTTGTCTTTCAGATTTGCGCACACTATATCCAATATGTCCTCCATATTTTAATAAAAAATCATTCAATCTATGGCGAATATCAACCATTCCGACTAAATAACCGTTTTCAAGAGAAATTGCTAAATATGTACTTGCAGGCACTAAGCCTTCCCTAACTGTGTCTTCACACTGATTATCAAGAACTGCGCTATACCACTCTTCATAAGTATCAAAATTTCTTAATCCTGCTGTTCCATCCATACTATCTCCGTTAGCTATGAATTCTCTTTTGTAATCCATAACCAACTCTTTATATTCTGGTGATGGTTTTACTAACTTTAACCTGCTCATATTTTCCTCCAGCTCTATTGTACGGTGTTACTCATGGTCGTCTACCAGTTCGATTTTTCTTCCATTTAGATCAATTTCTTCAATATCCTTTAGATGCAATATGAAATAGTAAGGCCCATCTGTAATTTTATCATCAAAATCGATCTCAATAGCATTTTGTCCAACAGTTCCAACATGAATACTTTTGTTCGAAGTTTCGAATATAAAAATTTCGCTGTCACTATAATAAACTTCAGAAGAGTCTTCATTCCATCCATAAATACCGCTAGCATCAGTAAAGTGACCAATTACTCTAAACTCTCCATTTGAACCCACTGACAACTTAATAGTAATAATGTAAAAGATAATCACACAGATTCCTATAAATATGACAATGTTACTTTTTTCTTTTTTCATAATACCTACCTAATCATTTTTTTCTTAACCAATTTTACAAACTGAATACATTTGCTCTCCGTCATAGGAGCTGCCATCTGTATCATTAATTATGTATTCAAATTTCATTCCAAGTTTCTCTAGAACGCGTTTAGAATGTGTATTTTTTTCATTTACAGTTGCAACCACTTTGCTAATACTCATGTCATAAAGAGCATATTTAATAATGGACTTTCCAATTTCTGTAGCATAGCCCATTCCATAATATTCTTCAAATAAACCATAGAATATCTCAGTTTCGATAGCATTATATGTTAATGGAAATAATCCAACAGTACCAATCTGCTCACTATTCTCTTTTAACTCTACCAGCAAAAGAAATCCCTTAAATTCATCTGATGTGCTCTCTCCATATCTTGATAATATTCTTCCCAATAATGCTTTACACTCATCTAGAGTTCTCTCTTCTGCAAAAGGAACATTACTCATTATTTTCTTATCATTTACTATCCTGTTTAAATGATTCAAGTCATTTTCGGTAAAGCTTCTAATTACCAAACGTTCTGTTTCAAATCTTATGTTCTCATACATTGCTGGTCCCCCTATTTTATGACTCATTCTTAATAACCTCTCAATACTTCGTCCACTTCAGAATAGCCTCAAACTAAGTCTAATCATCACACCTATTAGTAATTGCTGTGTTATACAATGAAATTAAGGCCATCAAAACTCAGTAAATTGATTATACCAGTCAAAATAATTAGTGATATCACGACTTCTGGAACGATTGATATCCACACTTTTTTTCTACGAATTATAATATTCAAGTAAATACTAACGATCAACTCTATCAGTCCAATAATTACACAGATGATTAACCTAGTTCTATTCCCACCAAGAGGTAAAAAGGAAAGATATAAAACAACTCTTCCACACGAAGAGAACAACCACCCTACTGTTTTATACATAAACATAATTAAATTTAACTTCTTCGTGTTATCCTTAAATCTTTTAAACCCTCTTAAATACTCAGGGGTGATATTCCTTAAAAGATGCCCAAAAGCGATAGCTATAGTTCCTAACAATGCTATTTCCATATACTCCCTGCCTTGTTTTTGTTACATAACGAAACCATTGTTCACGCTATATTCCTACTTAATTAGTACTCTTATGTTATATAAAGCTCCTAGTCTAATATTAAACTATCGTTCAAATAATATAAATTCTTCTTTAATAGAAACTCTTCTATTGCATAATTTTGATATTCCAATACTAACTTATTGGATATATGATTAATTTCTAACCACTCTAATTCATGATCTTCTTCGGTTTTGCATCCTAAATCTTTTCCCATTCTACATTCATAACAAGTTCCGATCAGCTCATAATATATTGGAACTTTTTTACCCAATAGAAATTGTCCATATGTTGCTAAAGCACTTCCTATTTCAACTTCATGACCAATTTCCTCTTTTACTTCTCTTACTAGCGCCTCAAAATGATCTTCTCCTGCTTCAATTCCACCACCAGGCAAAAATGAACCTCGTGGTGTTTTGACAGTGGCAATTTGACCATTTGCATTCATCATGATTGCATAGACACCCTCACGACGTTTATACTTAACGCCTTCTTCTTTTTCTCCAAAATACTTACTCACCATATGCTTTACTTCCTTTTTCATACACTGAAAACTCCTGTATCAAGTCATTTTCAAATTTGCTGTGTTAACAGATTGATAATGGTCATCGTCTTAACTCAATATACAGTTTTGATTTTCGAAACTCACAGTTTCGAGCCCTTTCAAGCAATTCTCTAACAGGATATGAAAGCCTAAGGTGAAAATAATTCACATATTCTATAACAGCAAAAGCTATTATGAAATAATTAAACAATATGTAACCTATTTGTATGCTCCCAAACTGAAGTGTATTAACAATAGCTGATACTCCTAACAGCAATACATTTATGACATTCAGCAAGTTGTATATACATTGAAATAACACCTTATTTTGATTTTTATTTAAGTATCTTTTTCTTAAATAAAACCAAAATTAACTCCCTTGTAGCAAAATAAATAATAATACAAAAAATACATAGTACTCAATGATTCTAAAATTCAAGTTGTATGATCTTCTAACTATAAAAAATGTGAATATAAATGAAATCACTGCAGCAAGCTCCCCATGCAATAATCTTGATAGTACACTAATTAATTTAGTGTTTCTCATACTCAATCAAATCTCCAATTCTCAAAATGATACTTATTTAACACTAGATACAACAACATATTCTGTTGCTAATGAAATCTACTCTACCAGCTCCAACTTCAAGTACCTTTGATATTCTTTTACCATCAAGTACATCTTGTAACATCGTTTGAACTGTGTTCATTGAATTACCTCCATTTTGACTAGTAATCATTCAAACTTTTGATGACTTCCTACTACTGTTTTACAGCGATCAATCCATAATTTCTGATATTCATCCCAATAAACCTTTATTTCATCTACACCTAACAGATATAACTGATATGCTCTTGTATGACCATCAGTGATTACTAGCTGATTACAATGTAGTTTCTTCAGACTACACAGCCCTAGAATTTTCACAATGTATTTTTTCATAAACTTTATTTGGATAAGAGAAGCTATAGAACAATAATAAGAGACTCACAGGTGTCCCTAAAACCCAGTTTATAGTATAAAGTTCTTTAAATGACCAATTCATCAATCCGAATATTTTTACAAAAACTTTTAGCAAGTAATACAAACTCCACATCACTGTTAACTTTCGATAAGTAGGTCGCATTAACTGCAAAGAGCTCTCTGAATCAACAAA
>Ga0209379_10001086_pt1 | contig 18854 bp, 10 predicted proteins | sample tdDd001_FD_187124 | JGI IMG/M metagenome (GOLD analysis project Ga0209379, IMG submission 187124) | Marine sediment microbial communities from the Atlantic coast under amendment with organic carbon and nitrate - tdDd00.1 (SPAdes)... | ecosystem: Environmental > Aquatic > Marine > Coastal >...
ATCTGTCGGGAAGGCAGTACACATCACTACAGGTCTGTCTTCTTTTTTCATACCGTTCACTATGCGTATAACGGCTGCACCACAAGCATTATGGTCAGGGTGAACACCGTAACCTGGATAAAATGTGAATATCAGCTCAGGTTGAATCTCTTCAATAATAGTAAGAATACGTCCATCTAAGTACTCATGTGGTTCGAATTCAATTGTTTTATCATGAAATCCCAGGCATCTCAAATCTTGAATACCTATAATCTGGCAAGACTCTTCAAGTTCTTTCAACCTGACTTGCGGTAATGTAACCCTATTTGCAAAAGGCGGATTCCCTAAATTCCGACCCATTTCTCCAAGTGTTAGGCAAGCGTATGTTACAGTGCTGCCTTCATATATATACTCTGCAAGTGTCCCGGACATCGGAAAAACTTCGTCATCAGGATGAGGCAATACAACGAGTATGCGTTTCTTATCAATCATTATTTCACCCTCCCTAAAATGGCTCTGTGCTGATCTGAAGTGCCGCGATCAGTTTACCGTCTTTATCATTGCCTGAAATAATCACACGATCTTTATCGGTTTCATCCCAATGTGTCATACCTTCTGCATAAACCCAACCACCATTAATTTTTAATCCAATACGATATGGACTGCTTTCTGATAATGTTCCATGTTCGTATTTTATGATAACATTTTTAATGAAATTGGACGCCGGGTGTACGGACTGATCTCTGTGAGATGTGTAAGCACCCATGGTCATTTCCATATGAATATAAACGTCTTTATTTTTAAGTGCATCAATCTTCTTAAGTACTTCTTCTCGATTTATTAACTGCATAATGTCCTCCTAAACAGAAAACGCCACATGTATCTAATTCACTAATCAAAACTACACTGTTATTGTATCACATTCTCACTTTTCAGTATTTAGAATAGTTCTAGTATATGTGACATTTTTATCCTCACAAATAAAAAAGGGCCATCAAAACCCAATTGTTATTTGAGCTTCTAATAGACCCGTCTATTTCCTCTTATTCATGCCCTGTCTTAGAGAAGTTTTCAACCTGATCAAATTGCTCTTCTATCCTGTTAATGCTCTTAGACATTTCATCTATGCCTTTCTTGAGTACTTCAATTTCTCCGAGAATCTTTCCAACAGCTATTCCCAGTGTCAAATTTTCATATTCTTTGATCTCTGTACTATCATGCTTCAACGACTTTTTAATATGGTCTTCGACACCTTCAATACTGAGTACAATCTCAAATGGAATATCTTTTGATGTTACTTCTTTTAGCGCATTTGTAATTAATGCGTTATACCTATTTTCTATAATTTCCTTATTAAACTCATTTGGAACAGAAAGTAGAAGCTTATCACCATCTGAGTATGGTGTTATTGTCCTCAACCACGTATTAAATGCTACCAGTGTCATTTCATGCTCTAATAATTTAAGTGTTTCATGCCAAATAGCAATTATATCTTCTTTCATAAAACCACCCTTTCGCAAACATAATAATAGGAATAATATTAATCCCTACATAATACCTATACCCACAGTATTGCAGTCAATCCCTATGGATTCATAAGACATTTGATTCTTCTGATACTTTACCGTAATACATTCTAATCATTTATAGTGTATAGTAGAGTTAGTTCAGATTCTGACATAAATCTGAATCATATTCGTCATAGATTCTTGATGATCTATACCAGATATGTGACGAATGATATAATAGTATTCGTTTAGTTTCTCATATAAATATTAAACAATAGATCTGAAGGTGTGAAAATATGTTTCCAAATATAATAAAAGAGAAGAAGCCCGTTGTGCTTGTTGTTGACGACTCCCGTCTGATACGTTTACAGCTGCGAGACTTCCTAGAACAAGAAGGCTATCAAGTTATAGAAGCTTGTAATGGCTCAGAAGGCATTAGTCAGTTTATAGAACACAGACCCGATATCATTTTGATGGATTATTTGATGCCAATAATGAATGGTACAGAGGCTTGTCAAAAGATCAAATACTTGCTGAAAGATACAGACGATGTATCTATTGTTATGATCACAAGTTTAGGCAGTGATGAGTCTGTAGAAGCATCCTTTGAAGCAGGTGCTAGTGATTACATCACAAAGCCGATCAGTTACGCTGTTCTTAAACAAAGACTCAAACGGATGATCATTTCGAAATTTGCGAAGGATTCATTAAAACAGACACGAGCTTTTTCTGAGTCTATTATCGATAATGCCACAGAAGGTATTATTACAACGAATTGCAATGGCGAGATTATTTATGTTAATCCTGCTATAGAAAAAATATTTGGTTATGCTCAACCCGATTTAGTTTTGAAGCATATCAACCATCTCTTCCCGAAGCTTTTCGTAGAACAACCAGAAGATCTCCCAATATCTGATCTGATTGATGGAACATTTGAAACAAAATGCCTGGCAAAAAATGAATCATTTATACCAGCGGAGTTTTCAGTCAGCCAATTTAGTATGGATAATGAAACTTTCTATACTATTATTTTAAGAGATATCACGGAACGTAAGCGTTATGAGTCCAAAATCAAAAAACAAGCTTTCTATGATGCTTTGACAGCACTCCCAAATAGAGTTTTATTAAAGGAACGATTGGAAGTCGAAATTGCGCGGGCCAAAAGGACCGATACCCAGCTTGCTGTCATGTATCTGGATCTTGATCGATTTAAGATCATTAATGATACTCTTGGACACGATATTGGAGACGCACTGCTGAAAGATGTGGCAAAACGTATATCACATGCGATTCGAGCTGATGACTTCGTTGCCCGCTTGGGCGGCGATGAGTTCCTGATTCTCATACCTGGATTAACCAACGATGAACATATTGGAAAAATCGCAAGCACGATTCTTTCAAGGATTCAAGATCCATTCCGTATAAAAAATCATGAGATCAATATTACAGGCAGCATCGGTATCTCAATTTGTCCTGATGATGGTGACGTGCAAGAATCACTCATGACAAATGCCGATATTGCAATGTACCGTGCTAAAGAAAGCGGTAAAAATAAATTCCAAACATACACGCGTGAACTCAGCAACAAAGCTCTTGCTCGTATGGAAATGGAACACGACCTCCGCAGAGCTATCGATTACAACGAATTCGTGATTCATTATCAACCTAAAGTTAATACTGAAACTGAAGATATCATTGGTATGGAGGCCCTACTTCGTTGGCAACATCCAAGACTTGGATTGGTTCCACCAAATGATTTTATACCTCTTGCTGAAGAGACTGGTATGATCCTACAGTTGGGAAAATGGGTTTTGGAAGAGTCCTGCATAAAAAACAAAGCGTTGCAAAATGCTGGTTTTCCTCCATTAATTATCTCAGTTAACCTATCAATGCGCCAATTTGAGCAACACGACTTTGTTGACATAGTAAAAAATATTTTACATGAAACCGGACTCGATCCTAAATACCTTGAACTTGAAATCACTGAGAGCATAGCAATGCTCAATGTCGAAAATACCGTCAGAGTCATTGCAACTCTTCAAGAGTTAGGCGTCCACTTCTCAATTGACGACTTTGGCACTGGCTACTCGTCACTCAGTAAGCTGGGATTATTGTCTGTTAACAAGCTGAAAATTGATAAATCCTTTATTAGTAAAATAGCCGATACTTCTCAGGACTCTGTTATAGCTTCAACAATTCTCGCACTCGGAAAAAATCTGAACATGCAGATTGTTGCGGAAGGTGTTGAAACACGTGATCAAGCTAAATTCTTACGTGATAAAGAATGTGATGAAATGCAAGGCTATTACTTTGGTAAACCTATGAAATTTGATGATTTTAAGAAAGTTTATACTGAAAGTATCAAATAGATGAAATAACGAATGGCTCAAGCGAGTATGCTTGGGCCGTTTTTTTTAACTTCCATTCCCATTATTACGTAATTAGTACAAAAAGCTTTCTAATTGTATACGCTTTACTTAGTAAAAATTTCGAAATATTTCCAGTCAAAATGTGTATTTTTCAGTATTTTCACGATTAGTTTCGACTTATTTTGAATGGTTTTTTTACACCGTAGAATTGTTCAAAAATTTCATTTCTTCTGTCCATTTTCTCTGTTATACTCGAACTGCATAAAGATACATAATTTATTGTTATTATCGACATTTTTTAGAAGGATGGTGTTTTAGTATGATTTCTGCAATATTAAAACTATCACCTGTCATCGTGATGGCTAGTCTCATGATCTCAGGGATGGACGCACTACTTGCTGCACCAATTGCAACAGTATATGCCGCAATTATCGCTTCAATCACAGAAAAAGAAAGCTTTAACAATTTACTAGATGCTGCTGTTGACAATGTCAAAGAAATGCAGTTGGTATTCTTTATTCTAATGCTCGCATACGCTATGGCCGAGTGTTTCATGTCAACAGGCGTAGGAGCTTCAATTGTTATTCTCGCTCTAAAACTTGGATTAACCGCAAGAACAGTGGCAGTTACAGGACTCATTGTAACGTCTGTGCTCTCTGTCGCAACAGGAACTTCTTGGGGAACATTCGCAGCTTGTGCGCCTGTCTTCCTATGGTTAAACCACATTGTTGGTGGTGATGTTGCTTTAACAGCTGCAGCTATTGCAGGCGGTGCATGTTTTGGTGACAACATTGGCTTAATCTCAGATACAACGGTGGTAAGCTCTGGCATTCAGAGAGTTGAAGTTATTCGTCGTATCAGACATCAAGGTGTATGGTCAATCCTTTGCTTGGCAGCATCGGCAATCGTTTTCTTCCTTGTCAGTGTGGCACTGGATCTACCAACAACTGTTGGTAGTGCATCAGAAGCAATTGCTCAAATTCCTGAATCTGTTTGGGTACAGCTTAGCGAAGCAAGAGCTTCTGCAGTTGAATTGCTAAATCAAGTTCAGACTGGCGTACCTATGTATATGATCATTCCTTTGATTCTAGTTCTTGTTGTAGCTGTTAGAGGTCTTCCAACAGTTGCATGTCTAGGTCTTGGTATTGTCTCTTCACTTATATTCGGATTATTTGCAGGCACTGTTGGCAGTGTTTCAGAATTCCTTGACTTAATCTACGGCGGCTTTGAAGGTGCAGGGTCATGGGTTATTGTCATGATGATGTGGGTTGGCGCATTTGGTGGTATTATGGCCAAAATGAAAGCTTTCGCTCCTCTTTCAAGACTCGTAGCATATATGTCTCAAAATGTTAGACAGCTTATGTTCTGGAACGGTACTTTATCTGTTGTCGGCAATGCTGCACTAGCAGATGAAATGGCTCAAATCGTAACTATTGGCCCAATTATTAAGGAACTTCTTGATGACAACGTCGTAGGCAGCGAAGAAGATCTATACACACTTAGACTTCGTAATGCCACTTTTGGAGACGCACTTGGCGTGTTTGGCTCTCAGTTAATTCCTTGGCATGTTTATATTGCTTTCTATGTTGGAATCGCGAGTATGGTTTACCCACTTTACGAATTCTCCCCAGCATCGATCATTAAGTATAACTTCACAGCTATGATTGCTGTTGGTTCTATACTTCTACTGACTCTCACAGGCTTTGACAGATTTATTCCTATGTTCAAGCTTCCAAGTGAACCTGACGTTCAGCTTAAGAAAAATATTAAAAAGAATGCTAAGAAGGATGTAAAATCTTCTAGCTCTTCTGCAGCATAATTAGTGACTTAACTTATAAAAACCCAGACAACCATTTCATTGGTGTCTGGGTTTTTTAGCATTCAGTATTAGAAACCATTTGATGCACACCTTGAATTGTGGTATTATTCTGAAAACGATCGTTGAAGAATTATACATAAAGGGGTGTCACTATGAAAAAGATAGAAAGTTTCCAAGTCGATCACGATAAACTGCTCGAAGGCCTTTATATTTCAAGGACTGATACAATATCTGGCGCTACTCTCACCACTTATGATATTCGAATGAAACGTCCAAATGCAGGGGAATACATAATGCCCTCTGTTGCACATACCCTTGAGCACCTGCTGGCAACATTTTTTAGAAATCATGATGTTTTTAAAGACAATGTTGTTTACTTTGGCCCAATGGGGTGTCAGACGGGTATGTACCTCATACTGGGTACGCCACTCACAACGAAAGAACTTTCAAAATATCTGTGTGAAGCGATGGAATTCGTCGTAAATTTTGATGGTGAACTCCCAGGAAGCAAACGCATTGAATGCGGTCAGTTTGAGCTTCATGACATGAATGATGCAAAAGTTGAGGCTGCTCAGTATTTAGAAATTATTAAGAACATTACAGAAGATCGTATGACGTATTCTTTTATTGAAGAATAGAGTTCAAATAGGATTGGAATTGGATCAAAATTTAAAACAGCCTTACACGAGAAAATTCGTGTAAGGCTGTTTTTTACTTTTCTCACTCTTTTAGAAACTGTTCAAACTCGTCGTCAGTATAATCAAAGTACTCTTTTCTTGCCACATCGCTGTAATGCTCAAATTCCTTTTTATCATTGCCATCAAGGGTTTCTGAGTATTTGTTAATCATCACGTCATGAGAAATATAATCCTCACTCATTTGAACAAATCCAATATCTTTGATCCACGTCACTCGACTATCAAGTCCACGTGACATCACACCTGAAACAACCTGTTCTCCGTCGATAATAACAGAAATATGGCGTTCTTTTTTCTCAAGCAAATACCGATTCACACGTCTATGTGCGACCATTGTTTCAAATGGAAGGGCGTCTCCAAAGTAAATGCCACGAATGTTCACGCCACGAGCTTTGGCTTCCTTCAAAACATCCATCATGTACCCCACTTCTTCTTCCCAGATAGAAAGGGCAATTCTATTTTTAGCTTCACTTATAAGCAATTTTATAAAATCTAAAATTTTAGCACGGTCTTTCATAACGATCATGCGCTGATCTTCTTTAGTTCGGTTAAATCTCTCAGCGGTATATCGATCAACATGCTCAATAATGCTATCGACCTCCACTTGGAGCTTTTTAACAAGCAACTTAGGCTCGAGTGGATAATACACTGTGGCATCACCATCTTGTTGTTCAAATACCACTTGTTTTTCTTCAAGCGACTGTAGGACTTCGTAAACTCTTGATCTTGGAATTCCAGATTGTTTACTTAGTACATATCCATTCACAGGGTATTTCTCAAGAAGCCCCATATAGGCTTTGACTTCATATGTACTAAATCCTAGTTTTTTCATATCGTCGACTATTTTTTCATTGATCATACTATCCCCCAAATATTCATGAGAACCGCTAGACATACCGCACCGACAATTGGGCCAATAATACCTTCGCGGTACCACGCTATAAGTGCCGCAAATGCTAAACATAATCCAGACACCAAGGTGTTTCCGGCTATTCCACTAAGTCCCCCTGGTAAAATAAGGGCCCCAAGAACAGTATACGGAATAAATCCGAGAAAATCACGAATATTTTGTGGGAGCTTTTCTGCATCAAATACAAAGAGCGGTAGAATTCGTGGTGCCATTGTGACCAACATCATGCCCAAAATCAAGAGTTTAATATTCATCTGTACACACCACCTCTGGTTGTTTGTTCTTCTGTAAAAGCACTGCAATGAACGATGCCGTGAGCACAGATATGATGAAGCATCCACCAGAATCTAGAGAAGTAAACTTCACTAAGATCGTATTTAAGGCACCTGATAAGAGCGCCACACCGAGTGCACTTTCCGTTTTCTTACACGCAGGCATTAATAATGCAACCAAAAGCGCATACAGAGCTATGCCCATACTCTCTGTTATAAGGCTCGGAATAAACATTCCAAAAATATATCCCGCTGCAGTTCCTGCAACCCATGAAGAATAACAACTGATTTGGAACGTATTTAAATAAACCAGGTCATCCACGTCTTCGTTCATACTGATGACTGAGTATGTTTCATCGGTTAAAAAGAATCCTATAATCGGAAAATATCGTTTTTTTGTCTGTGTCAGTCTCGACCTTAGAGACGCGCTCATAATGAAGTGCCTGAAGTTCATGAAAAAAACAGCAAGTATTATACTAGCCATACCAATACCTGTTCCGAGCATACCAACAGCCATAAACTGACTGGCTCCTGCATATACGAATACCGACATCATAACACCATCGATAATAGACACACCTGCGGACTCTGCCAATATTCCAAATGTCATAGCTATAGGGAAGAACCCTGCCATAACTGGTAATGCTTCTTTTATTCCTCTTTTAAACATACTGACTCCTTTCGTATTCTTGCAATTTAGTAGTCAATGTTCGAGTTAAACTTGAGTTACTACCAATATTTCTACAAGAATGATTATTAGTAGTTATTATAATAACTACTAGTTTGAAAGTCAAATGAATTTATGTGTATAGATGATGCTATACCTTGGTGAGATGGCTCTTCAGCTTATAAAAAAGACCAAAAGAAATTACTCCTTTGGCCTTTAAAAACTTTCTATTTAGAAAATCTAAGTTTTACTGATCATTTTATTACTTAACAGCAGTCTGTAGCTTATTTCATACTATTTTTCCAATGTAATTCCTCGACCTTCCAATAATTTCTTATCTTTAATCTCGTCCCAGTCCATCCACAAAGATTCCAAATCTGTCAGGTCTGAAAGTGACTCAACACTTTTGAAACTGTTTCCAAACGCAATTATATTACGTAATTTTGTGAGTTCTCGAAGCACTTCAATGTCTGAAATTTTGTTGGACTGCATGTGCAAGTATTCAAGATTCTTCAGATTGGCTAATGCATTAATATCAGCAATTTGATTGCTTCCTATCAACAGTGATAATAACCGATCCAAATCGGAGACTGCTGATATGTCTTTAATTCTATTGTTTGTTAGGTCCAGAGCCCACAAATTTTTAAAATATTGAAGTCCCTCGATATCCTTTATACCTTTTCCCTCAGCATTAAGATTTGTGATCTCAAGGACATCTGATTCATAGATGTCGCCTTCAGGCTTCTCTATCACATCGCGTATCAATTTCTCTAGCCTTTGGTCTGGAAATTCAATTACGCGAGAATGATTCCTCTGTGCTTCCACTTTGCGCTGTTCCCTAAGTGACTGCATCACAAGTTCATTGGTGCCATCAACGCTTGCGCTATTGTCTTTGAATGGATAGATCACTAAGATCTTACTCAGCTCAAAACCTCTCGTATTTGTTGATTCATCATAAAGATAGATTTTGAAATATCCGCAGACATCAAAATCAAAGTTTATTATCAAGTTATTGAATTTTTTCACTTCTCCATCAATTATTTCTTCCCAATTTTCGATGGCCATTAAAGTTCCATCCAGATCAGATTCATATCTAATATCATCAATGCCTTCTGTCTTTTCAAAATGAACGTCAGTGTAATACTTAATACCATCAGGGGCAATATAATGATCTTCAAATCCACTGAAACCAAGGTAGTCTTTGTCGACTTCAACTACAGCGTCGACATTGTGAACAATATTATAACCGTAAGCTTTTTTGATGACTTTCTTTATGATTTCGGCATCATCTGACAGCGAGAGCTCAAGAAGATGATATTCCTTATTTAGAGCTGTCATCATCTCACGCGTGTAAATGTCACATTTATATTTCACTGTATCATAATTCAAAAGGACAGGATCAAAGCTTGAATAGACCCATATACTCGGGTGCAGAACACGCTCGGCATATAGAGTTCTCATCAATTCTCCATTTTTATAGAGTTCAACTTCAAAACGACCAAGATAAGGGCCTTCATCCATCATTGATTCCGGAATATTCATTCCAAAATACGAGCTCCCTGGCGGAAAATAACCATCACCTGCAGTTGTTATATGACGTGTGTATGTAAAAATCCCATCTGATATATCCTCACCATCACTGTCACCTATGTATAGCTCGCCTTTAAGATAATACGGACCGGGATTCTCAACCGTAATGATCTCCCGTATGCTTGATACTGTACTTGCATCTGTGTACTGAATAACCTCTTCTACGTTGTCTCCAAAACTCGCAGTGGATATAACCACTGTCAGCAGTGCGAATAATAGTAATTTTCTTCTCATTCGATTCTCCTTGAACTTATTGTATTTATATGGTTATTTCAGTATACCACAAAATGTTTGCTTCGATGTAATATGTTTACAATTTGGAAGGCAACCTCATTCCGATCAAACTATACAAAAAAAACGAGAAATCATGAATGACTTCTCGTTCGAATAATTAAATTCAACCTACTTAAATTCCATTTTCCAGCTGTAATACTCATTATCTTCATTCTTTGAATAAGATAAGAACGCTGCAAATGTATTTCCTTTTTTACTTTTTAGTCCACTTCCATATACTCTGCCGTTTTCAAGGAGTTTCACAACTGTTTGTTTCGTCATGCGAACCCCTAGTGTTGCAAGGAACTTATCATTTTTCCAAAGAATATACTTACATCCACCACGCCAGTTGGTACATCCAAATCCTTTTTCACCTTCAACAACATCGCTGCCACAGGTTGGACACTTACCAAGGACTTCGCGTTCTTCTCCATCATTTGAAAATCGATTTTCAGACTCATCGACAACATTAATAATATGGAAGTCATCATTTTTTATAGTTTGCACAGCATCTTTAGCAAATGTATAAATTTTATTCATAAACTCTGACTTTGGAACAGACCCTTTGCCCATATCAAATAAAGCCTTTTCAAGACGTCCTGTATACTCAAGGTCAAATAGCTCTTTTATGGGGAAATACTCAACAAGTTTTCGGCCCATGTCCGTTGCAAATAAGGACTTTCCTTTCATACTCACATACCCCACATACTTAAGCTTGTTTATGGTTTCAGCTCTCGTTGCAGGTGTGCCTATGCTAAATCCTGTTAAGATGGCATTTATCATTTCTTCTGAGTCTTGATCTTTGTATTTCTTCCCACACGTTTCCATAACCCTTAAAAGCGTTTTTTCTGTATGTCTTTTAGGAGGTTTCGTTCCTTTTGTTTCTATAGTTGCTTTCGAAACTGCAACCACATCATCCACCTTTACAAGTGGCAGTGCCACGTCTTTGGATTTTACATTTTCAACCTGTTTCCAGCCCTTAACGAGCTGAATCCGGCCCTTTGATATAAAGTCCCATACACCTTCTGGTTTCTTCACAGTTGTGACTAAGCTCGCTTCTTCATGCTCTGCAACAGGCATAAATTGCATAATATAGCGATCCACTACGGCTTCATAGACTATTTTTTCATCAAGTGCCAAGTTACCTGGCACCATATATGTTGGCATGATTGCACTATGGCTCTCTACCTTTTTGTTATTAAAAACACGATTGCTTGTATGGAATTTGACTTCCGCCTCGTATGAACGTCCTTTTTTAACAATCTCAAGCACTTTCTTTGCCTTAGGAACAAGTGACTCTTCAAGTGCTAAACTGGCCGTTCTAGGATATGTTATGTGCTTCTTTTCATAGAGACTCTGAGCCACTTTAAGAACTTTATCTGACGTCCAGCCTTTGTTCTTACTTGTAATGTGTCCTTGCAGTCCCGACAAGTTAAAAAGAACAGGTGGATACTCTTTTTTCTTGTCCGAATGCTTTTGAGTCACTACAGCTTCTGAACCTGTCATAGCTTTTTTTATAAGCTCAAGCTGTGCTTTGTCCTCAAATTTATCTTTTTTATCATGGGTATAGATGCCTTCATATTCTATGCCATCTTTGGCTTTGAATTTGGCTTTTAGTTTATGAAATTCTTCTGATACAAAATTTTCAATTTCAATATCTCGATCATAAATAATCTTAAGCGTTGGGAGAAGTACCCGTCCTATATTGAGAGCTTTTCCAGCCCCTCTTTGATACTTTAATGTCGCAACCGACGTTAAATTGATTCCTATAATCCAGTCTGCCCACTGACGGCTAATTCCAGCGTCTTTAAGTGGCTCCATTTCTTTATTTGAAATGAGCTTTTCAAGTCCCGCTTTAACCTCATCAGGTGTCCATTCATTTAATAGAAGACGGTCAACTGGTTTTTCTACTTTTAAATAGTCCAGAATTATATCCCCAATAATTTGACCCTCACGGTCAAAGTCACAGGCCGATATAACGCCATCAACATCATCTTGTTCTATTAATGATTTAATCAGAGCTATCTGCTTAGCAGCCCCTGCATCTGTTTGAGAACGGTCTCCTTGAACAGATTTCACTTTATACTCGAATTTTTCTGGTATGAACGGGTAATTATCCAGTCTCCAGCTCGACATTTTCTCGTCATATTCTTTGCTGTCAAGAAGTTCCAATAAGTGTCCAAAAGCCCAAGTTACAATATAATTCGGACCTAAGAAATAGCCATCCCGTCTTTGTTTTGACTGAACAGCATCTGCAATATTCCGTGCCACCGATGGCTTCTCTGCTATGATTACTTTTAGCATCTATATTCACTCCATTATCTTTTAACCGAATACCTCAGTCTCTATTATAAAGTCTTCTGTCCATTCTGTCACTTTTGTACGTTAAGTTTTTACACTCATTATAATAACTTAATCTAAAATAAGAAAAAGAGCTATTACAGGAATTTTCACCCTGTAACAGCTCATTAGTTTTATATTTTCCTCTACAATTTCATTATGCGAAATTAACCTGAAATCTTCTTGATCATAGCCGCAGCCATTTCTTTTGTTATGGCCTCGTTTGGATTGATCTGTCCGGCTTCTTCACCGATAAATCCCAGTTCGTTTAGGAGTGCCATTTCGTCAGTTGCCCAGGTCTCGATGTCTCCACCATCAGATAATGATGCCAGTTCTCCACCCAAACTTTCGTTAATATGCTTCTGATCAAATTGTGTCATGGCATTCGCTAACATAACTGACATCTCTTCTTTTGTCACGACTCCATCTGGATTAAATGTATTTTCAGATGTTCCTGAGAAAATACCTGCGCTATATGCTGCTGCTAATTCTTCATAGTTTTCACTATCACTAGGAACGTCTTCGAATGGCATTGTACCGTCCTTGTCTTCAAGACCATAAGATCTTGCAACCCATGTTGCCATTTCTTCCCGAGTGATATGGGATTCAGGATCAAATGACGCTGTTTCATCAATAATACCTTTACCAAGGAGCTCTTCGATTTCTGCTTTTGCATATGAGTCTTCAACATCCGCAAATGATTTATTCGACTGCATAACCGTGTATTGACTCATATTCTGTCTGAATACCGTGATGGAGTCTGTAAATGGATCATAAAAACCACCCACAGGTTCCCACTGCCCTGTTTCTTCATCAAAACGGAATACACTGACTTTATCAGGATTGTATTCTTCTACATCGCCAAAATCAAAATCAGATAGTTCAAAGGACAGTTTCACAGGTTTTTCAAATCGGTCTTTCTCTTCACCATTAACATAAACTTTTACATCCAGAACATACCCCTCATCATGTTCAATACCTTCAATAGGCTCTTCAGGATCATCTTGTTTGAATGTCAAATCGAGTACGATGTTATTGGATTCTTCTTGACCGTCTTCGCCGATATGATCACTTTGGTACATATCATTGTCTATGTCTATGGTTGTCCCTTCCACTTTAACACCGAGTGAAGTCGTTTTAAGTTCTTTTGCTACACTTAGTGTTTCCTCGTCCAATTCTACAACAATATGGTCGTTCACTTTTGGTACTTCAAGTGTTGCAGTAAATTCGAAGTCTCTTACGTTGTCATCTCCATAATACTCACTCACAGTGTCATTTAATGCATTAAATGCTTCTAACTCTTCCTGTAACTGCGTATTCATTAAGTCTGCATCAAACGAAACCTCATATTCACCATCAACGATTCCTACACTGAAGTTGTCTTTCATTGTACCGATGTCATTCATTGTGACATCCACCATATTCTCAACCGCTTCATCAAGCTCGGAGCCACTTTCAATATCATTTGTACTTTGAATGTCTTCAATGACTTCAAATAACGCTTCCGTTAAGTCCTCATGATTCTCAATCCTGCTTGTAGCATCTGTAAAGATATTAATACGATCAACGAGCTCTGATTCAAGCCACTTCGCATCGACATCTTCACCTGCAACTGAACTGAGAACACCTATTGTGTCAATATAGCTATCTACAGCATTTTTCAACAATGCCTCATCTTGAATATCACCGAGTGTTTGGTCAATGTGAGAGTAATACGCATCAATGGTTTGTACTGAAATTTCTTCGTCAGACGCTGCCTTTCCTTTTAATACATCTGCCAGTTCATTGACAACCTTTGTTGATTCCAGTTCATCAATCTGAGGATCTGCGGTATCTTGCTCTTCTTTTTTATCCTTTTTGTCTTGTTTAGGAGGTACATATGCTCTATTTTCAATAACAACAATCACCGTTGCCAACTCACCAACAACCATGTCATCACTTGGGTTATAGAGTAGTACATAGAAGTATTCTTCTTCTTCAGTCTCTTGGTCAATGCTTGCTTCAACTAAAATAGTACTCGTGTCTTCACCTTCATCAAAGGTAACCGTACCAATCGTACCAGAGAAATCGTCACTTTCTGCTGTCCCTGATGAAAGGATATAGTCTACCGTTGCAGGTTCTTCCAGGTCACCTACTCTGACAATTTCCAGTGTCACATCGTCACCTTCAGCAACGGTTGTTGAACCAACTGAGAAATTAAACGCATCTTCTACTTCGTCATCATCTAAGATGACAACCTGAACTTCATCAATTGAGCCCAGTTCAGATCCGACAGAAGGATTGCTTAATGAAATACTGAATTTTTCTGTGTTCTCTTCTGTCTGGTCTTCGATTGTAACGACAGTTACTGTTTCTGTTCGTTCTCCATCATCAAATACGATAGTCCCTGATGTTTGTACAAAGTCAGATGTTCCTGCAGTTCCTGATTCGATGACATATTCTACAGATACTGCACCATCAAGTGAGCCTGAACGAACAACTGTAAATGTCTTATTTTCACCTTCAACCACGGATTGTGAGCTTGAAGAGAAGTTAAATGTTGATTGAAGCTCGTCGTCATCGACAATCGAGATCTCCGTTGTATCTTCTGATCCAATCACTGTGTTCCCTTGAGGATTGCTTAAAACGATTGAGAATGTCTCAGTTTCTTCTGTATCTTTATCCTCTGTTGTTTCAACCTCAATGCTCTTAACAGTCTCACCTGCTTGGAATGTCAATGTTCCCGAAACTTCAACATAATCATCATCATCCGCACTGCCGCTTACGATTGTATAATCAACTGATACTACAGTTTCCAGATAACCATTACGTTCAACCTGGATCGTTGTATCGTCACCCTCTGAAATTGACTTTGAACCTGTTGAAAGTTCAAGTTCGACATCATTATCAGCAATACTGATTTCCATTGTGTCAATCAATCCGACAACGGCATTACCGCCTGGATTATCTAATTCAAGTGTGATTGTTTCAGTATCTTCTAAAATCGTATCGTCCACAATTTCTACGTTAATCATTTTCTCAGCTTCTCCATCGGAAAATTCCAATGTTCCTTCCGTTAATACATAGTCAGCCGATTCCGCACTTCCGGCTGTGACTGCGTAATCAACCGTTACATCGCCGGTCAACTCACCCGATCTTAATACTGTCAAGTCTGTTGATTCACCTTCTAGCAATGCCGAAGCTGTTGAAGTAAAGTTGAAATTGTCAAGTCGTACGTCATTATCAACCAAAGTTACATCAACTGAAGATGTAGGTCCAATGACTGTTTCACCCACTGGATTGCTGATTGTTACTGAAAATACTTCTACTTCTTCAATGTCTTCATCATCAGTCGTTTGAACTGTAATTGTTTTTGTGCTATCTCCGTCTGTAAATATTAGAGTGCCACTTACATCAATATAATCTGAAGTTCCTGCACTACCGGCTACAACTTCATAATCAACCGTTGATGTGCTTGATAAGTCTCCAGTTTTTTCAATCGTAAAATCAATTGATCGACCCTCAATAACTGTCTCTGTCGCCATAGAATAATTGAATTCACTATCGTCATCAGAGATCGTCATATCTGCAGAATCAATAGTACCCAAATAAGCTGTTTCAGATGGATTGCTTAGTTCGACTGAGAAATTCTCTGAGTTCTCAATCAATTGATCTTCAGTTGTCTGAATCATAATAGTTTCTTCATTAACTCCATTGGCAAATGACAATGTTCCCGAAATCTCTGTAAAATCTGAACTGCCTGCAGTTCCTGTAACTGTTGCATAATCAACTGTTACAGTGCCTATCAAATTACCCGTACGTCTTACAGGTATTGTTTTGCTGTCACCTTCTGTAATATTGAATGCACTTGTGCTGAAAATAAGTGTTGTTAAAATATCATCATTATCTGCAATGAAGAATGCTACTGTATCAACTGTACCAATAACTGCGTTTCCTTGCGGATTACTGAGTACTAGAGAGAATGTCTCCGTGTTTTCAGTGATGCCGTCATCTGTTGTCTGAACTGTGATTTCTTTTGTATTTTCTCCTGCCAAGAACGTCAACGTTCCGGTGTCATCAATATAATCGTCTGTATTTGCACTATCCCCGACAAGCATATAATCCACGGTTACAGTCTCTTCCAATACACCGCTTCGTTCTACTTGAACGACTGTACTTTCACCCTCAGAAATCACTCGTGAACTTGTTGAAAACTCTAGTTCAGAGTCATTATCTGAAATGCTGACACTCATCGTATCAATCGTTCCTATGACAGCATTTCCAACTGCATTGCTCAACTCGAGTGTAAATGTCTCAGTATCTTCTAGAGCACTGTCATCAATAATTATAATGCTGAAAGTTTTCTCTGATACACCATCTGCAAAGGACAATGATCCTTCAGAGATAATATAGTCAGAAGCGTCTGCTGTATCAGAAGCTACAGTATAATCCACACCAATCGCGCCTTGCAATTCTCCAGACCGGATAACCGTCACATCGAACGAATCCCCTTCTGTCAGAGTTAAGGATGTTGATGCAAAGTCTAAAATATCGATATAAACGTCATTATCAATAAGTGTAATTTCTGCAGAAGATCCTGAACCTACTGAACCATTTGTTGCATTGCTTAATACGACCCTAAATGTCTCTGTGTCTTCTACGTCACCATCATCTGTGGTTTGAACTACAATAGATTCAGATGTTTCTCCGTCGCTAAATGTTAACGTTCCGCTTGAATCAGTGTAATCTGATGTTCCTGCACTATCAGCTACGAAATCATAATCTACAGAAGATGTTCCTGAAAAGCTTCCTGTTCTTTCAACAGTTAGATTAACGATTTGTCCCTCAACAACTGTTTCAGAAACGCTTGTTAAGTTGAACTCACTGTCATTATCTGAAATCGTTACTTCAGTTGAAGTGATTGATCCTAAATAAGCTGGAACTGTCGGATTGCTGAGTGTCACAGTGAATTTTTCAGAGCTTTCAATGGAACTGTCATCTGTTGTCTGAATTTCTATCGTTTTCGAATTCTCGCCATCTGCAAAGGTAAGTGTTCCTGAAGTATCTGTGAAATCTGTTCCATTTGCAGATCCGCTATTTGTTGCATAGCTCACTGATGCTGATCCACTCAGAGTTCCTGAACGTTTAACTGTAAGTGTTGCTGTTGAACCTTCAGTCACTGTCATCGCATCCGTAGAGAACTCGATAGCATCTGTAAGCTGATCATCATCAAGAATTGTTACTGTTGTTGTGTTTATAGATCCAACTGTTGCACCACTTGTTGGCGAGCTTAATACAACTTCAAACGTCTCATCATTTTCTGTTTCAACATCTTCAGTCGTCTGAATTGTAACTGTCTTTGAACTTTCTCCATCTAAGAAATCCAGTGTTCCAGAATTTGGTGTAAAATCACCAGTCGATGCTGTCAACGCATTCGTAGCATATTGTACTGTTACGTCACCATTCTGTCCTAGATTACGTTCAATAATTAGATTGACCTCTCCACCTTCAATAGTGCTATCAGTGGCCACACTGAAATTGAACTCACCATGCGGAGCATCATTGTCCTCAATTGTTACAGTGTGTGTAACAGGACTGCCTAGTATCGCTCCTCCGCCTGGATTGCTAAGCTCAACATTAAAGCTTTCGTTAATTTCATCTGAACTATCTTCAATAATTGGTATTGAAACCGTCTTCTGGCTCACGTCATCAGCAAACGACAATGTACCTGATGTAGAGATATAGTCACCGCTTCCAGCAGAACCATTAACCGTTTGATAATCTATCGATACAGTTCCTCTAGTGCCTCTACTTCTATCCACAATGACACTAACGATTCCAGTTTCATCTACAGTGGACGATGATGTTCTAAATTCAATTTCTCCCGGATGATCATCATCTTGTATTGTAACCGTATGCGTACTAGGGCTGCCTAAAGTTGCACCGCCACTTGGATTGCTAATTACAACATCGAAGTATTCGTCAACTTCAAATAGCACGTCTACAGTGATCGGCACAGATATTGTCTTTTCACTCACTCCGTCTGCAAATGACAATGTACCTGATGTTGAAATAAAATCACTGCCATCTGCTGTTCCATTAACAGTCTGATAGTCGATGGTTACGTCACCGTAAGTACCACCATCTCTATCTACGATGATATCTACAGATCCTATTTCTTCAACTGCAGATATTGTTGTTCTGAATTCAAACTGTCCAAAATCTTCACCGATGACACCTCCACCACCTTCTGGTGGTTCTGGTGGACCTGATCCATCATCCTGCATAACTAGGAAATTATCGTCATTTGGATTGAATGCGATAATTGTGTCTACAGGTTCAGAAGAACCTGCGCTGATCACGATGTTTTCAGCACCTGTTGAAGTACCATCATCATTAATGTAATTCCCTATAACTGAATATTCCTCTCCGTCAAATTCTGACCAAACC
>Ga0209379_10001088_pt1 | contig 18842 bp, 20 predicted proteins | sample tdDd001_FD_187124 | JGI IMG/M metagenome (GOLD analysis project Ga0209379, IMG submission 187124) | Marine sediment microbial communities from the Atlantic coast under amendment with organic carbon and nitrate - tdDd00.1 (SPAdes)... | ecosystem: Environmental > Aquatic > Marine > Coastal >...
AATTGATAAGTTTATTGCACAATATCAAATTGATCTTTCCAATTATAAGATAACCGATAGTAAGGCTTATCTTAATTTCAACGATTTTTTCTTTAGAAAGATACAAGCTGGTAAGCGACCTATTGCTGAGGGAGTTGTTTCACCTGCTGACGGTAAAGTACTGGCTTTTCAGTCTATTAAAGATATTTCTTCATTTTTTGTAAAAGGTTCTGAGTTTACCATTAAAACCTTTCTTAAGAATAAAGAATTGACTAAAAAGTATGCCGATGGCTCCATGCTTATTGTTCGTTTGGCACCGACTGATTACCACCGTTTTCATTTTCCTGCAAGTGGATTAATATCAGAGTCCAAATCGATTAAAGGCAGATATTTTTCTGTTTCTCCTATGGCTTTGAAAAAGAGTTTAGAGATATTTTGCCAGAATTACCGGGTATATAGTACGCTTAAAACGGATGATTTTGGTGATATTATTATTTCTGAAGTCGGAGCGACTATGGTGGGTAGTATCATTCAAACCTATCAAGATAACTCAGAAGTTAAAAAAGGAGAGGAGAAAGGTTATTTTGCATTTGGAGGTTCAACCCTGGTTCTATTTTTCGAAAAAGGAAAAGTTAAATTAGCTGATGACCTTCTTGAGAATACACGTAAAGGCTACGAAACTTCCGTGTTTATGGGGGAAAATATTGCCAGTAAAACTTCTATTTAATTTATTGGGCCAATTCTGAAACTTCAAAATTGTTTATCAATTGTCTGTTGGCCTTTAAAGGCTTATCACAAAATACCGAGGGGTAATATAAAGATTGTGTTCGCAAAAAAAAGCGAATAATTGCAGATCACTAAACATGATATCCAATTATTCGCATTATTGATTCTTTGTATAAGGTTTAATACTTTTTTACAGAACTCGAAGGGTCTATATCCAAGTCAAGTCGACGTGTTATAGGAAGTGTCACTTTAGAATTTTTTCCGATTTTACCACTAACTTTTTTCACTTTAGAATTGGAGTACATGGAGCAATGAGAGTTTTCAATATCCATCTTTATTTCACCATCATAAAAGTTCCAAATACTTACATCAGAATGATCTTTTACTTGCAGGTTTAAGTATTTTATGGATGCATGCTTATTCCCAAAGCTCAACTTAGTTTTTTTCAGGGATATGGAAAGCGTATCCAAATTAAGCCCCGATAGATATAGCGTACTGTTATTTGCTTTTATTGTTTTTAAATTTCGAGTATTTAGTTTGACCGCTTCATGCTTTGAAGCTTCAGTAGAAATAATAAACAAAGTATCATTCTTAATTTCATAAACAGGCTTTGGGTTATCTTCGTCAGCATAATACGAAAGCCCTGGCTTTTCAGCACTATAAATATTAAGCTTACATCCGGGCGCTGTGGAGATATGAGAAAAATCTTCGAGTTCAAGATGATTTATTGCATTATGTTTTTCATTATCTCTGGTACGCTTTTCATCCTTGTATATGAATCCTAAAATCATCAGACTCAAGAGAAATATACCAATCAAGGAAAAAAAGCTGGTAAATATGATTCTACTTATTTTCATTTTCTTCTAGTTTAGTAATTAGTGGTAAGACTTCTGTTTTAGAGATTTTCAGAATTTCTATCTGATGCATAAATTCGGGTAGAATATGCTCAAAGAAATCTTGTTTACGGATGTTTAAAATTTTATCTGCCGCATTTTCTCCAACAAAATAACCAACACCTCTTTTATTATTGATAATATCTTCACGTTGCAGTTCAGAATAGGTTCTCATGATGGTGTTTTGATTCACACCAAGATTAGCCGCTTGTTCGCGAACAGAAGGTAATTTTTCTCCTGAAGAAAATTCTCCCGATAAAATCCTGTCGCATAAGTTATCTGCTATCTGCTGGAAAATGCCTTTTGAATCTTTAAATTCCATTTTAAATCTCCTTTTCTTTAAGTTTAAAAAAGGCGTATGATAATGCACTTAATATGGATACAGTAAGTATCACATAGAGAACATTTAGAGCACCTTCATCAGAGGCAATAGATGATGATTCTACCATATAAGCCATACCATTTTTAAGGTCCATTTTTTCCATTATGAAATAGAGATACCCACTTCCCATAATAAATACGGCTGTTATAAATATGCTTGTTTTAAGCAAAGGATATTTGCTAAAAGCGGTACAACCTGCAAATAAAAATGCAGAACTGGTAAAGAATAATAAAGGAATGAGGGTGTAGAGAAATTTTGCATTAGCCTGGACTTCAAATAGACTACTCAAACTGAAAGGCATAATCGAGGCTCGATCGTTGATTAGCGTTGCAAGTGGCGTCGCAAGCTTTGCTGCAAGTGTGAATAGGATTGGAAAAATGAGTGTATACAAGACGATGCGAAGAATATATTCGGAAATAAATTTTTCAAAAACCGAGGCTGGTGTCATGATAGTTGATATCGCTTTTTCTTTCTGACGATAATTAGGAAAAGCATGTCCAATAATTAAGCAGGCACTCAATGAAAACAAAATGAAAAAGGTGTTTCTCCATTCGTCGGCCATCCAATTGTGTTGACCACTTAATATGAGTACAAGGAATAGTAATAGTACTGAAAAAGTGCCAGCTACTCCAAGTCCAATTATTTTTTTATGCATACCAAATTGGTAGGATGCATATTTCAAAAATCGTGATAAGTTAAATATTTGATTCATGAATCTCTATGTTGATGCCATTGGTTAAGGCGTTAAATAATAACTCGATATCTACAGGCGTTTCAATGCCATTTTTTCTTGAGAGAATGCGGTAAGCACCAAGAGCCGTTTCACTATATAAGCTTTCACTATGTTCCAGATTTGAAACAGTATGGAAGGCTATATTCTGAGAAATATCTATGATACTATGGTTAAATTTTATTTTTCCCTGATCGATTAGGACTATACGATCAATCAGGTTTTCAACATCTTTAACCTGATGGGTCGAGATTATAACCGTTTGCTCATCGTTTAAAGCACCAGCCATAGTTTTTCGGAAAAGTGATTTAGATGGAATGTCCAGTCCGTTAGTCGGCTCATCCATAATAAGCAACTTGCAATTGGTAGAAAGAGCAAAAGCGATTAGGAATTTTTTCTTCTGTCCATAAGACATTTTTCCTAGGTTCTTACTGGCATCCAAATCGAAGTCACCCAGTATATGTGCCATTTTAGGGTAATCAAAGTCCGGATAAAGTGGTGCTGTTGCTTTTATATAAGCTTTGATACTTATCGAAGGAATATGAAATTCTTCCGGCACAAAATAGACCTGTTCGAGAAAGTTGGGCTGTCGTTTGAAAGGTGTTTCCTCCAATATTGAAACCATACCACTATGAGGCTTCAAAAGTCCAGCCATTAATTTTAATAAGGTTGATTTACCTGCTCCATTTTTTCCCAGTAAACCTATGATATTACCTTTTGTGGCTTGTAGGCTAACCGAGTCAAAGAGTTTTTCTTTACGGGAGTAAGTGAAACTTAGATTTTTAATATCAATCATTATGATGAAATTTAAAGTATTACACTGTTCTATCGTACTAGTACAGTGTAAATGTACGATAGTTAAATAGAAAAGCAAATATTTTGATTGATTATTATAAATAAAAATTAATTTATTGTTTAGTCATGTTTTTCAAAATGCAATATAAGTGTATTGTAGTTAGAGGTTTATGGGTGTGTTGTTGAGCTTTGGATGGGTGACTGTTTAATCAAAATAACTCGTGATTGGGGAGAGGAGAGAATCAATCTTATTTTCTTATGAGACATTCTAATCTGGTACAATTCTTTGAAAAAAAGGAAAGTGAAATGAGTTGATGATTTTCTTGATAATACGCGTAAAGGCTACGAACAGCCGTGTTTATGGGCGAAAATATTGACAGTAAAACGACAGTTTAATTTATTGAGCCAATTCTGAAAGTTTCATAACGGTTTTCCAATTTCGAGTTGTCGATTTACACTTTAATTTCTTTTCAAATAGGGTATTGGTCATTTTACTTTTACTACTAAACTTATTTTTGCAACAAAGGAAAATATGCTGTCCGATTATTTCAAATTGCTCTGAATCAAATTCTATTTGTTTTAGATCATCAATTAGATTTTGTTCAGGAACTTCATCCAGTAAGCTTAAATGTAAACGCTCAATGCCTATACTTTTGTCCTTAAAGAAGGGATTGTTTGATATCACCTGTTCCCATTCCACAGAAGTTCGTACCATTACGGGTACATCGAATTCGTAACGGTCAAAAATGGCCTCTTGAATTTGCTCAGCAAGCTTTTGATTTTTATCTGTTTTTGATGATTCGAAAATCACATTTCCACTTTGGATATAGGTGATACAATTGGTGAATCCCATTTTAGCAAAGAGATCTTTCAAATCAGCCATAAGCACTTTGCGCTTGCCACCCACATTAATGCCTCTTAAAAGTGCGATATATTTTGTCATAATCGTTTTGTTTTTCATGGAAGGACGATACTACCAAACACCCGATTGTTTCCCAGTAAGTTCTTTAATATCTAATTTCAGAACAAGAAGTTTATCCAGCATCTTTGGTGGGTATTGGTTATCATCCTTGCCATGTTGTTTCATGATAATATCAAGACCTTTAACCTTTTCTTCAGCACGATACAGGATTTCAATGGCACCTATGCCTATTAATGAACGAAACTCCGATGTCCATTTACATGAAACTTCATCGGTCACAAGCCGGTATTTCGATTCAATCTCAAAGCAAACTTTATTGTTCTTTTTAATCAAATCAATTTTTCGTCCTTCAGGGGCGCAATGAAAATACAAGGCATTATCCTCATGTCCGTAGTTAAGAGGTAGGATATAAGGATAATCCGTATCCGAAAAACCAATTCTACAAATATGTGACGTATTTAGAATGTCTTGAATAATAGTCTGGTCTTCGATATGTCTTTCTTTGCGTCTCATATTATATGCTTTATATTGTTATATTTTAGCTCAAGCTAAAGAACTTATTTGCTTCGGCGTAAGAGAATGGTTGCTTAGTCATTAAATCTAACTGACCTGCTTTATAATCGTCACCAATTTTAATAAGGTGATTGAAAACCGATCGTACAGCACCCGATCCCATACTGAGTCGTTTCACTCCAATCTTATTCATGGTATCAAAATCGTTAAAGATTGGGTTCGCAATCATATTGAGTGGGGCGTCAATTTCTTGCACAAGTTTTTCAACGACCATCTCATTAAGAGGACCTGGAATAAAGATGCAGTCTGCACCTGCTTTAGAAAAAGCATTGCCTCTTTCTATGGCAATTGCTAGTTTATTTTCTTCATCGGCAACATTCAACCAGTAGGCACAGGTTCGTGCATTGATTACGAATGGAATATCCATTTCATCCTTTAATTGGGAAATGGCTTCTATAATCTGAATTTGATCCGGAAGATTAGCCAGCGTCCCATTGGCTAGACCATCCTCGATATTGATGCCAACCGCACCTGCTAAAATAACTTGTTTGACGTTCTCTTTAATTTCTTCGATAGTATTGCCATAGCCACGTTCAAAATCGACTGAAAGAGGGATACTGATTCGCTTTGTAATTTGTTTCACGACAAGGCAAAGATCATCTATATCGATATCCTCACCATCAGGATAGCCTAGGGTGTAAGCAATGCCTGCACTGGTTGTTGCTAGGGCTTTGAAACCTTGCCTCTCGAATACAAGAGCTGAGCCAGCACTCCAGGCGTTGGGAAGTACCAACATTTCATTGGCGTGATGTAAGTTTAAGAATTCTTGTGCTCTTTTTTTTTGATTGTTTGTAATCATCAAGTATTTATTCTGTTTTCTTGTTGTTAGTACTAAATTGGTATTCATAGAATATGACCTGTTCTGAGGGACTATCCATGTCTGAAATAGAGAAACCTGTCTTTTCAAGAACTTTAATAGAGCCTATATTATCACATTCTACGCCACCAGTGAGGGATTTAATATCCCCAGCTTCTTTGCACCACTTAATTAATCCTTCAATTAATTCGGTTCCTATGCCTTTACCCCATAACTTTTCTGATAGGAGATAGCCAAATCGTAAATCAAAGCTAGTTTGATTTGATTCTGATTCGAAGAGAAAAATAAATCCAATTGTCTCACCTGTAGAATTGAGCTGAATAGTTAAAAAATGGCTTTCCAGATTTCGATCATTAATCCATTTCTTCGCATCGTTTATCGATTTCAGGTTTTGCCATCCATCGGGTAAAGCCTTTGTCACATTAGGTGTTAAGATTTCGATCACCCTTAATGCAAAGATATTCTCTAACTCATGAGATCTAACTTGTTTGGTCCAGGGACTCACTGAAAGTCGTTGCGTTTTATATTGACATCTTTCTTCAATGCTTTCTCTCTCCATTTTAATCAATTTTCTTTACATTCAGTAAATTGGCAATTTTATCTGTTGTAGCTTCTGCTTTATTAATATCTTTTAATCTCAATAATTTTAAGCGTTTAAGCTGTGTTTCCGATAGTAAGGTAATTTCATAAACGTATTGCTTTTCAGTCACACTTACAGGGGTTCTGCCTCCATAGGTTTTTCTTACCAAGCGTCTTTTCACTATAGCAATATGTGAGAGCTCTGAAGTTTGCCATTTTCCTATTTTGAAATGTAAGAGATAAAAAAAATTTCTAAATCGACCATCCTCTATTTCAAATCCAGCCTGATTAAAGCTTAAATACGAACCAATGGTTATTAATGTAAATCCAATTAGGAGTGATTCCATTAATTCGATTATTCCGAATATAATACAAATATATCCGATCAAAACGATGGGTTTTGGGAAATATTTACCGGTATGAACTTTTAATTTATGATGACTTGTCATTTCTATTTTTTTAATTGCCTATGATAAAAGGGAATGAATAGCGTAAGTGTTATAAATTCCTTGGTTTAATGTTCGGGGTAATGCTGATACCTTTTTAGAATATCTATTGTCAATAGGGCTGATATGGAAAAAAAGGAAATCCCAATAAAATGAGAAACCCACATACGACTAGATTCACCTAAAGCATTAAAATCATTCATGTGTCCGAGTAAATATGCAAAATAATTATTCCCAATGTCAAAAAGTGGACTTAGTATCAGAATAACAAGTATTAGGCCTATGATAAAAGGTGTCTTAATCCGGGTTTTAAAAATCAATAAATAACCTATTGCGCTAAGAATAATATCTCTGACATAAGGAAGGAGTATAATTATAAAATCTTTTGAGTCTTTTTGATAGTCATATTTAATATGAGCTGATCCAAACTCACCATCCCAAAATCTTGGAAATAACTTGATTTCATAAATGGTTTTATCAAAAATCCAGACACCGACTAAATGCATTAACTCATGGAAAAGAGCGTAGGATAAATACCAAATTAAATAGATAATTATGATGCTTGGTACATATTCCTTATATGTCCAGATGCTTCGTTGATAAAAAACAAGCAAAGGGAGCATAATGAGAAAAGCAATCTCTAGTACTGTGAAAATCATAGTAGGATATTATGGTTAAGAACTTAATACGAGCATCTTAAATATCAAGATTTTTTAATTCATATCCTATTGCTTGTTAGATGAGTAAGATTGTCAATGAGTTTTGAATTAAGATCAGCATTATTCCAGGTAGGGTGTAAAACACATATTTCTAAAATTTTCTTTAAAGGCTAATAGCTTCGCATCTGAAAGTTCATCAGGATACGACATCAATTTCAATTGAACAGAAACACCATTTTTTTGCATGGGAAGTTGCTCATAAAAATGAGCGTTGAGTTTAAATTTTAGTCGTTCATAAAAAACAATTCGACGTTTATTTATTGTATTAGAGGGCATCTCAACTTCCAGTATGATAAAATCTTCGCATTCAGAACTAAAGTGTTCAATGATATTTTTGCCATAGCCTTTGCCTCTATACTCAGGCTTTGTGGCCAAATGTTCGATATATCTCATGCCTTCAAATTGCCACCACAAAATAAATCCAACTAAAACCCCGTCAATCCGAACAATATCAAAATGATAATAGGGATTTTTCATGATCTCTTTCTGCAAATCAAGCTCTCTTCGTTCTTCTTCAGGAAAGGTGTTTTCGTAAAGCGCCCAGGCAGGTTGAAAGTGAGTCTGCTTGATATGTCTTATTCTAATAGTTTCCAACTGGTATGACATGTTTAGTGGGGTGCTGGTGTTTACTCTTGGGTTAAGGTTTCAGAATGAGCATCACCGTCCATATAATTTAGCTTCTGTTATGCATAGGTTTTACTCATTCTTCCAAATACAAATTTTCCCATATTCATCACCTGAAATTATGTATTGACTGTTTGGAGAAAAACCAATTTTACATATATTACTATACCGTTTGATTTTCTCGCCACGAAATGAAGTTGATCTATTTTTACTCTTTCCAAAAGACGATATCAAAACTCCTTTTTTATTAATTACACGAATAAGTCCATCAACTCCTAGTAGAGCTAGCTTATTATGAGACCGTGAGGCATAAAGTGTATAGAATTCGTTACTGTCAAGTTCTTTTGTTTCAAATGTTTTAATATCATACAACTTCTCGGGCTTACTCTCATTGTTATAATCAAAATAAAAATAAATTTTGTCTGCGAATGGTATACTTGAGTATTTTTCAAACCCCTTAATAACCTCAGCATTTAAATTATTTGTGTTTAAGACTATATTAGGTGTTATGAGGATGATTGAGTCTGAAAGATAATATACCTCTGTATCCTTTTTATTGTTTTTAATTTGTAAAGATTTATACAATTTTCCATTAGTATCCCAAATTTTTAAAAAATTATAAAGGTCAATTGTAGCAATACTTCTTTTTGTAGGAGAGACTGTAATGTCATGAACAACTTCTATATGTGATAACCCACTCTCAACTTGAGGAATTCCAGAATTTCTAATATCTAATTTTGGATAACTAGTCCTCAGATGATTAATAGCATTTAATGCTCCATGACTATTTTTTTTACAGTAATCATCAACAAAGCCTTGGGTTAAAGTTGTGTCAATTAACTCATATTTTATATCACCAGAAATATCAAAGCACTTTATAAGAAATCTTTTCTCCCTTTTTCTATCCTTTTCTGTAATTCCAACAAGTAGTTCACTTGTGTCTTGAATGAAAGACATTGAATTTATTCTTCCTTCAATAAGTTTATATTTATAAATAATCTTTCCTTCATAATTCCATACCGTAATTTTATCATGACTACATGAAGCAAAAAAATCATTATTTGTTGCTATACTTAATATTTTACTGTTATGCTTTTGTTTTGAAATAATCTTCTTATAATCTTGTCCATAATTATTTGAATAAGTAAAAAATATTATCAATATGATTAGTATTTTGGACATGTGTTCTGTTGCTTATACATAACGGTCTTGCTAAGTTTCGTGGGTGATTAAAACAGTTGTCTTATCCACCGACCAACGGGAGCTCACGAACGAAGTGAGTAAACCGCGCGGAAGCAAGCCGCATATATTTGTTTATATTTTTGAACAAGCCAATTGAATTGGCTTGCTGGTGTTTCTTAATTGAACTATCCCGATAACTATCGGGATCAAGCTGCCTATCACCGCCCATGAAATTTAGCTTTTGTTAGCAGCTGGCATTATTTGTTATCATTTAGTTTTAGTCAACCCATTTAAATGAATTAATACTTACTCCTTTATAGCAGTCATCCATACATCCGTCTGGTATAAATCCACATAGAGTCATCAATCCATCTAAATAAGTCTCAAAATACAATGTGTTTTTTCCATTATCAACTATTAAATATTCACTTGCGCAAGAATTATAGAGGTCATCAATGGTTAATGGATTTGCCCCTTTTTCATGGCTACCTATATTAGTCTTTGTTTCAGTATATGTGTCAATTATTTCCTGTTGTCCATTTGTCTCATTTGTATTGAACTCCTTATAAACTCTCGAAGTTACTATACCTTCTTCAATTTTTAATTCAGTTATACTACTAAATCCTGTCCAGGAAACGAAAGTTGTTTGGTATATATATGAGTTTCCATTTATATTTTTGAGCTTATTCCACTGTGTTAAACTCTCATTATAAGTTACACCACTTTCACCCTTTAAGGTTGTCAGTATGGATATTTTATCATCATTATATTTTTCACAGGATATCAGAATCATTATTAGGATCAAGAAAAAGAATCTATTTGTTTTCATATCTTTTATTTTTCATTCTTTAGTCTAAATGATATTTATTGCATTGCTTGCTGCTAACGGTCTTGCTAAGTGGCGTTGGCTGCTTAGTGGTTTTATGTTTCAAATTTTATAAGAAGGCAAGGTAGCTATTTTAGGATTACATTTAACGATAACAATTCTAAAAAGCTACTTTGTTGTGGCACATTAATAGTACAGAGCATTCGAAACCTACTGCCCGTCAATGGTATATGAGCGCGTGTTGTGTGCTGGTTGTTTCTATTTCTAATTATCAGAAAGTTTTAATAAAACTTGGATACATCATAAATCTATGTATCTTTAAACTATGTATTCAAAAGAACTATTAAAAGGAACTTTAACAGCAATTGTTCTTAAGTTACTTGCTGAAAAAGGTAAAATGTATGGTTATCAAATTACACAGATGGTTAAGCAGCTATCTAGCGATAAAATTTTAATCAAAGAAGGCTCATTGTATCCGGCTTTGCATAAGCTCAAAGCTGAAGGACTGGTTGATGTTGAAACCGTGAATATTGGAAGACGGGTTAGACATTATTATTCTTTAACACCAGAAGGCTTAAAGGTAAAATGTGAAAAAGAAGCTGAACTAAAAGACTTTATCAATACAATTAATAAAATTATAACATCATAAGCCTTCAAATATGAATAATCTAACTAAAAAAGATATTGAATTTATCACACAAATTATCAATAATAGTTCAATCAAATCTGCTCAAATGAAAGAAGATTTGATTGATCACTTTTGCTGTGCAGTGGAGGAAGAAATGAAAAAGGGAGAGAGTTTTAGTAAATCGTATGATATGGCCTATCAGTATATTTGTCCCGATGGATTTGACGAAATTCAGAGAGAGACAATCTTCTTATTAACTTCTAAAAAAATTAAAAGAATGAAACGATTATTGTATTTATCAGGTTATCTATCAGCGATAGGTATAACAACAAGTTTTTTTATGAAATTAAATCACATTGCTGGTGCTCAAATTGCCCTTTTAGTAACAACAGCATTATTTGTTCTTGTTTTTTTACCAGCACTGTTTGTGAATTTATACAAAAGAGATCTCACAAAATCCACTAGTGACAAACTAAAGTATATATTTGGGTTTTTAGGTATTTTAATATTTATATTATCTGTATTATTCAAGATAAGTCATTGGCCAGGAGCAACAATGATTTTCCTTTCATCTGTAGTCATTATTAATTTTGCATTTTTCCCTCTACTTTTTTTCAAGATGTATAGAAAATCAGTCGAATAATCTTACATTTTATAAATAAAATAAAACAGCCTTTCATAATTGAAAGGCTGTTTTTTTTCAGCTTGCACACAACGGTATTGCTAAGTTTTCGTGGGCGATTAAAACAGTTGTCTTATCAAATCACCAAGCCGCATAGATTTGTTTATATTTTTAAGCAAACCAATTTAAGTAGCTTGCTGGTGTTTCCTAATTGAACTAACTCTCAAGCGACTCGCCACCGCCCATGAAATTTAGCTTTTGTTATGGGCTGACTTTTTTTGGCTTATATTCTTCAACTGTTAAAATGATAAGATGATTATACATCTTGATTAATTGCTGTTTAGAGAGACCATTCGAACACTGCAATACCATATCACTTTCCTTGTCAGAATTACCGTACATATAGAATAACTCCTTTGAGTTTTCAATTTCAAGATAGCCTATACTATCAATTTCCTCAAATCCTAAAGCATTATAGTTAAATGTTGATGTATTTGTTAATGAAAAATTCATTCTCATTGAAAATCCATGTAATTTAACATCTAATTGTAAAACAGTATCTTTTTCATGAAAATAAAAACGGTGCAGATAAACAGAGTCTTTTTCAACCTTAAAATATCCTAAGCCATCAATTCCATAGGGATTAAATAACTCAATTGCCCTATTTATTGTAGAGGTTGTTTTCTTTAAATCACCTGCTCTATACTCCTCTACAATTATGTCAAACAAGTCTTCTGAAGTCTGTTTTATTGGAAATTTGAAGGTTGCTAAACCAAGGCTTTCAAAAATAGATTTGAAATCTTCATTGTCATATGGCAATTTGTTATTATTCCCCTGCGAAAAAACTGTAATGGAACTGAATATAATCATCAGCATTAAGAGTCCTCTTACTTTCATTATTCTTATTTTTTTTGTGAAACAATTCTTATTTCTATTAGTCATCCTTTATTATGTGTTTGCCCATAACGTATGGATAACATCACTAGCGATGTTATTTAGCTTATATCTTTCTAAAAGGTGATGTTATCTGCTTGTTATTTGGGATAAACACACCTTTCTTATGGTTTGACCTTTAAAATAGGTGTCCATTCAGATTTCGGAAAATAAAAGTAAGCATAATAATAGAATATGTTCTCCTTTTAAACTTACAATTATGATTTATATACTAGCATTTGTTCCATCAATAAAGCTTAAGCTTTAGGCCGGGATCTTATCTTCTTGTCTCTGGTAATGGCTTGTTGCTGCAGTTTTGCTTTTATTAGCCATCCTGTTGTTTTGTTATTTGTTTATTTTGTTAATTGTTATTGCTCCTTTAGAGTTTAAGCTTATAGCGTTGTCTTATGACTCTGTACCCTTGCTTTTGGGCGGCTGTGGAAAGCTTCAGGTGAGAGACGGAAGCTTGTGACAGGACTTCGGAAACTGTCAACCGAATGGCGGAAAATTGTAACGGGACGGCGGAAGGTGTTAACGGAGAGGTGGAACGCTTCAACGGGGTGACGGAAGATATCAACCGAGAGGCGGAATGCTCTAACCGACTAGCGGGATATGGCAAGTGGAGGCGAATCCATACGTTCTTGGATTGCACAGGGCTTATTTGCTTTTAATTATGGGCTTTCGTAAATTACGCAGGTCGAAATTGTTGTGTTCTATTATTCTGCAACGACCCAATATGACCAAAGGCAACTGTTCTATGAAACTTCAACATTACCTCTTAATATTTATGTGTCTGTTTTTTCTTGTTAATCCAGTAGGAGCAAGAAAGAAAAAGATTCTGGTTCTGCATTCCTACCATCAGGGCTTAAATTGGACGGATAATATTACCCGAGGGATGCAGTCCATTTTCAATCAGTACGATAATTTGGAGGTACAGTTTGAGTATATGGATTCCAAGCGGAATTCTGATCCAGCTTATTTGGACGAGTTTGCCAAGTTTTATGAACTAAAGCACCATAACATTCCTTTTGAGGTGATTATTGCATCAGATAATAATGCCCTTGAATTCACACGGAGGTATCAGAACATCTATTTTAAGAATATTCCTGTGGTTTTTGCATCAATCGATCAGTTCGATGAAAGTCTGATAGAGGGCATGAGTAATGTGACAGGTGTTACGGAGTTTATCGATTTTAAACGAACCATTCAGGAGGCTCTCCGTTTGCATCCCAAAGCAAAGAATCTGGTGGTGATTAACGACAATCAAACCACTTCGGCGATTATCAATCGGAACCATATCAAATCATTTTGGCCGGAAATTGACACAAATGTCAACTTGATATTTCTGGAGAATCTCTCTATTGATGAGCTTGTGAATCAGGTAGAACAATTGGATGAATCGAATATCATTCTTCTTTTGAATTTTAGTAAGGATAAGGAAGGAAATTACATCTCTTACCAGGAAAATATTGAGATTATTCGTGTGGCAACCCAATTGCCCATTTATAGCTCCTGGGTATTTTATTTAGACGAGGGAATTGTGGGTGGTATGTTGACCAGTGGTTTTGACCAAGGTAAGCTGGCTGCTCAAATTGCATTTAGGGTGATCAATGGAGAAGATATTAATCAGATTCCACTTGTAACTTCAGGTTATAATAGTTTGGTTTTTGATTACAACCAAATGCTGCGATTTGGTATTAAACCAGATCAATTGCCCGGAGGGAGTCGTATTATTCATTTACCACCTACTTTTCTTGAGAAAAATAAAACCTATTTGCTGCTGACATTCGTTTTTCTTTTACTGATTGTCTTCATTATATTTTATGCCCGATACATACGAAAACGTAATGAAAACAGACTACTTGCTATTAATAAGGATTTAAAAGTGAATAGAACACGTTTACTTCGAATGTTGGATTCCAACTCGGATGGTGTATGGGAACACGATTTTAACACCAAACGATTGACTTTTAGTAAACAAATTTGGTTGAATTTGGGTTACGATCCCGATAGGGTTAAAAATACATTGGAATTTGTATACGCTCATATTCATCTGGATGATCAAGCCAAAGTGGAAGCTAACCGATTGGATTATTTTAAGGAGAAAACGGAAACTTTTGAAGTGGTATTCCGATTGTGTAATGCAAAACAGGAGTGGAAGTGGTACAAGGGGAAAGGTAAGATTCTGGATCGGGATGATGATAATACGCCCATAAACATGGTAGGCACACTCACTGATATTACACAACGAAAATTGGCAGAAGAGCAAATTCAAGAAGATGAAAAGCAGATTCGTGCTTCGGAAAAACGTTGGCGATCGCTAATTGAACAGGCTGCTGATGAGATTTTAATTCACGATTTTAAGGGAGGAATTATAGATGCCAATTCATCAGCATGTCAAAGTTTAGGATATAGCCATAAGGATTTGTTAGAAATGAATTATGCTGATTTGGACTGTAAGTATTCAAGTCAAAACCTGGAGGAATATTGGAATACGCTTAATTCTCATAAAAGTTCTATCAATATGGAATCGATTCAAAAAAGGGCTGATGGCTCTACTTTTCCTGTTGAGATGAATTTAAGTTTGATTGATTTGGAAGAGGATCAGCTCATTTTGGCTGTGGTGAGAGATATTAGTAAGCGACAGGAAACGGAGCGTAAGGTATTGAACGCCGTTATAGAAACTGAGGAGACCGAACGCAAGCGTTTTGCAAAAGACTTACATGACTCCATTGGACCTTTACTTTCCAGTATTAATCTCTATCTTTCAGCTCTTAAGCAAACCGATGAATCGGAGAAAAAACAAAGTATTATTAAGGTTTCACGTGAGGCAGTTAATGAGGCCTTGGTTAGTATAAAGGAGATATCGAATAATTTGAGTCCGCACATTTTGAGTGATTTCGGGCTGGAAAAAGCCATTGATTCCTTTACCCAGAAATTACAGATATCGGAGCGGATTAACATTAGTTTTCGCGCTGAAAATTTAAATGAACGTCTTAATGAACAGGTTGAAGTTGTCATTTATAGAGTGGTGACAGAATTGATTCATAATACAATTAAGCACGCTAAGGCACAGAATGTTGAGATTAATCTTTCACGTGAAAAAGATGAGCTTAAATTAATTTATATTGATGATGGTATTGGTTTTGACACGCGAAAACTAGAATCAGATAAGACCAAGGGGATGGGACTTTACAATATCCTTAGTCGCGTTCGCTCTCTAAATGGAACGCATAAAATTAAGAGTAATCCCGTAAATGGGGGGATGATGGCTGTACTTTCAGTCAAATTGGAAGCTGCTGTGAAATAATAAATTGCATTCTAAATGGTTTTACTCATATTGGGTATTCTATTACTGCAATATGTTTAGATTAATGACAGGATGAAGTTTGCTTTATTCGCATAGCTCATGAGCTTTTAAGAAGTTCAATTGAGGCGAAGCACCAACTTATTAGGACATAATTGATAAATAATATAGATATATCATAAATTAGAAAGAAGATGAAAGAGTACAGGCTAGCCATAGTTGACGATCATAAAATGTTCCGCAGTGGATTACGTTTTCTACTTAATGATATTCCTGAGATTAAGGTCGTGGGCGAAGCTTCCAATGGCCTGGAATTTCTCGAATTGGCTGCCAAAGATATTATTGATATCGTTTTAATGGATATTAATATGCCGGAAATGAATGGGTTGGAAGCAACTCGTGAGGCTCTTAAACTTTATCCGAAACTTAAAATCATTGTTCTTTCCATGCATGGTGAAGAGGAGTATTACGACCAGATGGTAGATGCGGGTGTTCAGGGTTTTCTTTTGAAAAATTCCGGTGTTGAAGATTTATCTGCCGCTCTGCAAACTGTCATCAGTGGGGGAACTTACTTCTCCCAAGAACTCCTGGTTGGTATTCTGGATAAAAAGAAACAAAGAATATTTCAAGATGAGGTTGTCAAACTGACCCAACGTGAATTGGAAGTTCTAAAGCTGGTTTGTGAAGGTTTTTGTAATACCGATATAGCCGAGAAGCTTTTTATAAGCCATCGTACAGTTGATCGTCATCGATCCAATCTATTGAGTAAAACGGGTTGTCCCAACTCAACTTCATTGGTGATGTATGCTGTGAAAAATAGAATTATTGAGGTTTGATTCTTTCATCACTGATATTCAAATTTCTTTCCCTTAAGAAAGCTGAGGATTTTTACAAAAATTAAGGTTTTTTAGCCTACGCAAACGTTTTCTGCTGTGTAGATGTATTCAAAATAATGAACATATAGTATTCATAGTCAGTTGGATGCGTTTTTCGATGTGAAAAACATAGGTAAAAATACCCACTCCGAAATGGGTGTTCTTTTTCTCATAAATAGGTTTTTTCTACCTTTTCTACTCTTGCCAAATCGGCTTGTTTTGTTTGTAGTGATTCGATTCACTTTATAAAGAGCTATTTACAAACTAAACAACACGAGTATGATAACTTTTATTTTATGTATCGCTGCCCTTATTCTAGGGTATGTGATCTACGGAAAATTTGTTGAGAAGAAATTTGGAGTTGATCCTAATCAGGAAACTCCAGCTATCGCAAAAGAAGATGGTGTTGATTTTGTTCCTATGAACTGGAAGAAGATCTTTCTAATTCAATTCCTGAATATTGCTGGTTTAGGACCAATTTTTGGTGCTATTGCGGGTGCACTTTGGGGACCAATTGCTTTTATATGGATTGTTGTCGGCTGTATTTTTGCTGGTGGTGTTCACGATTATTTTTCAGGTATGCTTTCGGTTCGCCATGGTGGAGCCAGTATTCCTGAGGTTGTTGGGAAATATCTAGGTACAGGTTTCAAGAAGTTCATGCGTGTCTTCTCTGTTATTCTTTTAGTGCTTGTGGGTGTCGTTTTTATAAAAGGGCCTGCTGCCATCCTTACAGGTTTAACAGGTGTTAATATTTCTATATTAATTGGTGGTATATTCTTATACTATCTATTGGCGACTATGATTCCAATTGATAAGTTGATTGGTAAAATATACCCAATTTTTGGTATTTCTCTTTTGGTAATGGCTTTCGGTATTGCTGGCGCTTTAATATTAGGAGACCATAGCATTCCTGAATTAACAGGAAGCAATTTTGCTAATATGCATGCCAACCCTTCTAAGTTTGTTGTCTTTCCTATGCTGTTTATTACCATAGCCTGTGGTGCTATTTCCGGATTCCACGCTACTCAATCGCCGCTTATGGCGCGTTGTATGACCAACGAGAAGCAGGGAAGAAAGATTTTTTACGGGACTATGATTTCGGAAGGTATTGTCGCTATGATTTGGGCAGCTGCTGCCATGACTTTCTTTGGTGGTGTTCGCGAATTGGGTGAGACCATGGGACAAACTGGCCATAATGCGGCTTGGGTTGTGAATGAAATCTGCGGTAGTCTATTGGGTAAAATTGGTGGTGTGTTGGCAATCTTTGGTGTGGTTGCAGCTCCAATTACATCAGGTGATACAGCTTTCCGTTCTGCTCGTTTAACTATTGCTGACTCTTTTGGCTATTCTCAGAAAAAATTAATTCAGCGTTTGGCTATTACGCTTCCTTTATTTGCAATTGGCTTTTTATTAACACAAGTTAATTTCGCCATCATTTGGAGATATTTTGGATGGGCAAATCAAACTCTAGCCACTATTGTTTTATGGACTGCTGCTATGTATATGGTAACAAAAGGTCGTAGCCATTGGTTCGCAACTATTCCTGCCTCTTTTATGACGGCTGTTGTAACCACTTACATTCTTATTGCACCTGAAGGATTCCATTTATCACAAACTATTGCTTACACTGCGGGTATTCTAACGACGATAGCAACTTTATCTATCTTTTTATATGTGGTGAAACAAAAAAATAAGCCTGTCTTGAAAGAAGCAAAAGTAAACGTGTAAGTCATCCAACCTAAACATCTATAAAACCAAGAAATAATGAAAACAAGATTTTTTATATGCATGATGGCTCTTATTTTAACTGGAGTATCAGCTAAAGCACAGGAAAAAAAAGTAAAGGTGAAGTTAAGTGGTTTTGTTGCAGCTGAAAGCTACTTCGATACACGTAAAACGGTTAATTCTCGTGATGGTGCTATCTTATTGTATCCAGCCAATAAATCCTTTGATTCTGAAGGGAATGATCTGAATGATCGCTCTGAGTTTTTCATGACAACAATACAATCTCGTTTACGTGCTACCCTTACTGGTTTCGAAGCTTTTGGTGCACAAGGTTCTGCCGTGATAGAGGGAGATTTTGTTGGAACCTCAACCGATAAGTCTGGTTTGTTCCGTTTACGTCATGCTTTTATCAAGTTAGATTGGGAAAAAGATCAATTGATTGCAGGTAAATTCTGGCACCCTATGTTTGTGCCTTCTGCTTTTCCTCGTGTTTTACACTGGGGAGCAGGCCTTCCTTTTGGATTACTGAACCGTGCGCCACAGTTGCGATATACCCGTA
>Ga0209379_10001089_pt1 | contig 18829 bp, 18 predicted proteins | sample tdDd001_FD_187124 | JGI IMG/M metagenome (GOLD analysis project Ga0209379, IMG submission 187124) | Marine sediment microbial communities from the Atlantic coast under amendment with organic carbon and nitrate - tdDd00.1 (SPAdes)... | ecosystem: Environmental > Aquatic > Marine > Coastal >...
CGGTAGTCACCGTGGTGCAACAGCGCGAACATCTCTTCCATCGTGTCCACACATGCAACCATGTCTGTCACGCCAGCTTTAATCATGTCTGGTTCTGATAAGTAGATGAAATCGATTTTGGTATTAGACATACGTATTCCTGCTTCCCTGTATAAGTCTCAGTAGGAGGCGAATAAACGAATTCAATGCGTCTACGCCACTGAGTGATTTATCTGTTAACACCGATATTAGAGAGAAGACAGGCTTCGATATTGAATTTTTGCGACACACATCAACACGCAGATCACAAAACCAATTAACATATTAACAATATAAATTTACATTCAGTTAACAAGGTGGGATTTTGATACTTTGTTGTATCGCGAGTAAACTGTATGCCTGACGCAAATCTTGAGTTTAAAATAGCCACCTTACACTCAGTTCAGCCCTGGTTTGTGTTAGGAGCAAAGCGTTTCAATTCGCTACTCACACCCGAGAGTGCTTTTACTTCGCATTTCTACTCGTTTGACGCCAATGATTGTACAAACTCCTCGATTGCTATACCGGACGGGTGCATAGATTTGTTGTTTGATTGTAATTCTGATAATCCCAAGGCGTACGTTTGTGGCACTCCCCTAGAAGCAATAAAGGCTGACTTTAAACAAGGACACAGTTATTTCGGAGTTCGCTTTAGACCGGGTGTTATACCTGATTTGCTCAACCTTGATGTTGAAGAAGTAATTTCAAACCGACTGAATTTAACTGATTTGGTTTATGAAGCTGACCGAATACTTGAGCAAGTTAGTGGCACTAATGATTTTTTGAGTAAAGCGCAAGCAGTGAACGAATTTGTTAGTCAGTTTGATAGTCGCTCATGCTCTCACTTAACGATGGAAGTGATCACTCGAATTACTCATGCTCGGGGAAATATCCAAATACAAGATTTAGTTAATGACACCAACTATTCCGCCAGAACGTTACAGCGTACCTTTCGTAACGACATTGGTTTAACGCCGAAAGCATTCAGTCGCGCAATCCGATGCCAATCAGCGGTATACGAGATAAGCCACAACAACCAATTGCTGCTTTCAGATCTAGCATTCGATTTAGGCTTTAGTGATCAAGCCCATTTCCAACGTGAGTTTAAAAAATTAGTCAGTGTTACACCTATGACTTACCAGTCAATTACGCAGTCTTTAAACCCATGTCGAAATACAATAAGTTCCTTCCTGTAACGAAATGACCTTACACAGCCTTACGAAACTATTATCGATTTTATAAGCAAGCCAATTTAGAGTTTTAGCGTTCCGATTTATATGAGAAATATCGTTATGCTAAAGAAGTCTCTCGCCACTATTGCAGTTAGCACTCTATTTTCATTGCCCTCTTTTGCTGATAGCAATATTGTTTCTAACATGTCCCACATTGGCTTTGGTTATAAGCACGCTCATCTGAAAAACGGTGCATTTGAACCCTATTCTGATGGCGAATATATCAATGACGAAGGTAAGACCTACGGAGGTCTATATTTAGATCTTGGTCTGAGTGTGACTGAAACATTGTTCCTAGAAGGCAACGCTGATTTTGTAACACGTTTTAGCTCAGGAATAGACTCATGGCGATTAGGCGGAGGGGTGAATGTGCCCATATCACCAGTAGCCAGCGCGCCTTTTTCTTGTGGCGTCATCAACTACTGGGCGAATAGCGATTACTCCTCTTCTTTCTCCGAACGAGCCGGCTATTGTAAAGGAGGGTTAAGAGCTCAACTTACAAAACACTGGATGATTGATGCGTCCTATCGTCACGATTTTCTTCATGTCGCCAAAGATACTTTTAGCGTAACGAATGTATTTCAATTCGGGTCAGTATTTGGATTTACGCTAGGCTTCGATTACGCCCAACGAAAGATACCAGAAAGTGCTTTCACGGTTGGGTTACAGTTTACTCTTTGAATTTTAAGGCAAGTCGCACAATCCGACTTGCCTTTTTTGCGTGTGATGCCGCATATTTTATAAATCCAGATTATCCATTTCGTCAATTAATGACCATGCGACTTTTAATTTCGACGCTACCATGGTAAAAGGTATGGTGTATTGTTACTTTCGAATAGAGTGTTTATGAAAAAGACGACTGTTGCATTTTTATTGGCTTGTAGCTCACTTATTTGGACTCCACCAACTTTTGCGAGTAATAGCGAAACACTCACTTTAAATTATGGCGTCATCTCATCGAAAGCTAAAAAACGCATCAAAGATAGCTATCCTCTTTTTTCATACGTCGCCAAGCAGTTGAACCATCTTGGCTATACCGATGCCAAGATCAACGTGTACCCAACCATCGATGAATTGGTTTCTGCTTTGCAGCAAGGTGAAGTCGATATAGTTAGCTCAACGATTTATCCTGCACTCATCGTTAAGCGGCGTGCTCAAGCTGAACCTTTTCTTGTTCGTTGGAAGAAAGGAGAAGAAAGCTATAACTCGGTATTTGTCACTCATAAAAAAAATGAGTACAACGATCTGTCGCAATTGCAAGGTAAAGTCATCGGCTTCGAAGACCGAGCTTCTACCAGTGGTTATTTCCTCCCTATGGTCACGTTACTGAGCCATGGGTTAGAGGTACAGCAACTGACTTCTCTTCAAAGCAAACCTGACGCCGATAAAGTGGGCTACTTTTTCTTTGATGACATGTTACGTGAAACCAACGAAGTCAATATGACAATGTGGACGGCGAAAGGTATGGTAGACGCCATTGCTTATAGTTCTTCCAATTGGAACAACCCCAAAGACACCCCAGCAGCTCTCAAACAACAATTACATACCTTTGCACATACCAATGACTACCCACGTTCAATCATGAGCATTTCTCATTTACTTGACCCTGTAGTCGCAACGCAACTCAAAGCGATCTTATTGGAGTTAGACCAATCACCAATAGGCTTAGAAGTATTAGAAAGCTACCAAGAAACAAAAAAATTCTCGGTTCTCAACAATCAAGCGAATGATCTGCTCTATGAAGCGGAACAACTGTTAACTAAATTTGATGCACACCAATAATTGATGAAAAGAATTGGATTCAAAGGACACCTGATTTTTGCCACAGCATTCGTTGTAACGATTGTCTGTGCTCTCAATTTTGTTCTATACAGCGTCGCGTATAAGCGTCAATCTGATCAGATTTTTGATCAAATCACCCACAATGTGGAGCAATCGCTGCGTAAGAAAGTTGAAGAACAAGCAGTTTCCTTAGCCAATGCGCTCAGTCAGCAAGCATTCGATCCCCTTTATCATTACAACGTGTCCGAAGCTTTATACTTACTCCAGACCAATTTAAGCCAACCCAACGTAGAGCTAATACAACTCGTCGACAAAGATGGCATGATATTCCATGACGGTACACCAAGTATTGTTAACTTCGGGATGCCCCATAAAGAGCCAGAGCTTATCCGCGATGTCTTTCTTAATCAGCAAGTCGTTAAGCGCCATGTAAATGATCGCCTACTCATCGCCGCTCCCGTCTCTGAATCAGAAATTCACATTGGTGTCGTCTACTTAGAGCTAAACAAAGACAAACTTGTTACTGAGCTCAAAAATAATGCCAAGCAGCTAGATACGTTAGGTCAACAAGATTTAGAACGAATGCGACAATGGCAATTACTGTTTTCCGCTATTGGCATGATTTGCGGTGTGGCTATGGCATACAGTGTGGCAGGGTCATTCGCCAACCCGATTACACATATTATCCAGCAGCTAAAACACAATCGAGATGGTCGTTTTGAGCCGATTTCTAATACTACTCAGTACAAAGAACTCGGGCGTCTCGTTGATGCTTTTAATGAGATGCAGAGCTCTGTAAAGAAGCACACTGAACATATTCAGCATATGGCTTTTCATGATCAACTGACTGGTCTACCTAATCGTTTTCGATTTGTACAATTGCTGGATGACATCATCATTCAAAAAAAACCAGATCTGCTAGCCGTATTCTTTATCGATCTCGACGATTTTAAATTCATCAATGACAATTATGGTCATCATATTGGTGATGATGTCATACAAAGAGTTTGCGATCGTGTCACTGCTCTTATCGAACATTCTTTTTCTAATGCCATCAAAGATTCCTGTTTACTCTCTCGAGTTGGTGGCGATGAGTTTCTTTTGATGGTGCCTTACACGCGTGAAACTCGGATCACCGCCATAGCTGATCAATTACTTCACGCTATTACCGAGCCTGTTGAACTTCAGAATTATAAGTTAGTTTGCAGCGCGAGTATCGGCGTCGCTTGTTATCCAGATTTTGGTCATCAAGCAGAATCACTTTGTCGCCATGCTGAATTGGCCATGTTTGAGCAAAAGCGCAAAGGGAAAAACGCATACAGTATTTACAATCATGAGATGAATAAGACGGTAGAGGAAAGACTTTACGTAGAGCGTGAACTGCGCAAAGCGATGGATGACTTATCTCAATTCGAACTTTGGTATCAACCTAAATTTGCTACGAATAACCGAAGTATTGTTGGTGCAGAAGCCCTCGTCCGTTGGAACCACCCTACTCAAGGCTATATTGGCCCTGACAAATTTATCCCCGTTGCAGAATCAACAGATATTATTCTCACATTGGGCGAATACTTAATTGAACTGGCTGCGAAACAAGCTTACCTTTGGCGTGAGCAATATGGTGAAGAGTTTTATATCGCGCTCAACCTATCTCCGCGACAACTGCATAGACAAGACCTCGTTCACCTGTTCAAACGCGCTCTTGATACCTACCAACTACCAGCATCAGCATTGCACGTTGAAGTCACTGAAACTCTTTTACTTTCAGACAGCACACAAATTAAACATGTGCTCGCGGGTCTTCGCAACCTAGGCTTAAAAGTTTGGCTGGACGATTTTGGTACCGGTTACTCTTCGTTAAGTTACTTACAAGAATACCAGTTTGATGGTGTTAAAATTGACCGCTCATTTATTTTCTGCCTGACACCAGACAACAACAATACTTCACTAATTGAAGCTATTCTTTCCATTGCATCGAGCATGAAAATGATGAGTGTCGCCGAAGGGATCGAAACAGAACATCAACTGAATGTATTACAGAAACTTGGATGCGAATATGGGCAAGGTTATTTTATCAGTCGCCCTCTTCCGCCGCATGTCTTTACTTCTCAACACCCAAGAGTATCTGCAGAGGAGACACTTCTAGGTAATTGTTAATAACAATCTGGTGATTGAAAGCATTCTTATCGTTACTGAGGTTATAATCGGCTTTTTTATATGTAACGGTATAGAATAACAACTCGCTTTATCAACAGAAATTGTTATTAGAAAGTACATTTAACATTAAATTCTAATTTAATAATCACTTAAATAAAATGTCATTTCAAATAACATTTTATTTGGCACCCTAGCCTGTATATACCTACCGACGTTAAATACAACAAAGAACAGACTTCTCACAAATACAAACGCATAGCTTTATATTTCGATGAATACAAAGTCTACACTAACACATTGTAATTAAACAACATAAAATCAAATTCTCAGATTTACCGTTGTCTTTCCAAGCCAAAAATCCCCAACTGACATTTATAATATTAATATTTTTTTATCAAATGATATTGCTTAATATTAACCTATTAGAGTAATTTACATTACTAATTATAAAGAGGTGACTTATTCACCAGTAAAATACATCACTATTATGGAGTATCTAGTGAAAACAAAAACGTCAATTTTGGCTTTAAGCATTATTACCGCCTTCGGAGTTTCTGCAGATGAATTTTCACGCGGAGAACAGAACTCAAGATTTGATACTAAGATAATTAACGGCACTAAATCTCAAGTCGATGCCTGGCCGTTTATGACTGCGATAGTCAACAAAGGTCAAAACGCTTTTGATGGTCAATTCTGTGGTGGTAGTTTTATCGGTGACCGATACGTACTCACTGCGGCTCATTGTATCGATGATAAAAACCCTGAAAACTTAGACGTCATTATCGGCATACATGATCTAGATAAAGAAGCCTCTCAAGGTCAGCGTGTTGCGGTAAAAAACATCTATGCACATGAGCAGTATGACACAATAACCCTTAATAGAGATATTGCGGTCTTAGAACTCGACAGAAGTGTCACCGCTACCTCTGTGGTACTGGATAGTTCTAGTCAAACATTGGCGACGGGTGATGACGTAATTGTTATGGGTTGGGGTAACCAAGAAAGCAACCCGGCGGTAAGACCGACCTACCCTAGTGCATTATTCGAAGTCACACTTCCAATTGTCAGCACAGATACTTGCCGAGCAAGTGGTGGTGACTACACTACCATTGATGACTCAGCTCTATGTGCTGGATTCCCTCAAGGTGGTTATGATTCATGTCAGGGTGACAGTGGAGGCCCGCTAGTATTCAACAACAACGGCGTAATCACTCAAGTCGGTGTTGTTAGTTGGGGTGAAGGGTGCGCACAAGCAAATAAGTATGGTGTTTACGCCAACGTAGCAAACTTAAAAAACTGGATCGACAACCAAACCAGTGGCGTTAGCTACCGACAAAATGTTTATTATGGCTATGTGGCAGTCGATAAAAAAATATCACAAAGCTTAACCATCACTAATAATGGGACTGATTCCTTTGCTGTTACTGGTATTGCCCTTTCAGATCAAAGCAAACTAAAAGTTCTATCGAATGAATGTGAGAGTATTGGTACGCTTTATAATAGTGATAGCTGTAACATCACAATGGAGATTACCCCAGCTCTAGCCGATAGCACACCAAAGTTAACTGTAAATACAAACAGCTCAACTCACCCTACCCTAACGACGTCATTCCATTCCTATGGTCTATTAGGTGCAAACCTCCAACTTTCTGAAACTATTGGAAATAGTAACTCAGTGTACAGTAACGCTAACCCTTGGGAAGTCTCTGACTCATCGAATAGCGTAATCACATCTGGTAATACTCCATTGGGGCAACGTTCAATCATCATGCTGGACAACTTAACCAAAGGAAAATTGACTTTCGACTTGCGTATGGAAATTAACGATGGGGATAATAACTTCCAGGTATTTGTAAATGGAGAACGCGCTTGGCGTGGTTCCGGTTTCGAGATTAACTGGTACTCAGAAACAATTAATTTATCCGAAGCTTCAAATAACGTAATGTTTGTTTTCGAGCGAAGCGGCAACGCCAATGATTCGGTTTCGCTCCGCAATATTCAACACAAACCTACCGCCACCACACAAAGTAATAGCAGTGGTTCGTCAGGCGGCAGCTTACCATATTGGGTAGTATTAGCTCTTTTACCACTAGCAATGTTAAGAAAAAAGCAGGTTGTATGAAACATTTAAAGTTCATTTGTCTAGCGATACTAGCTACTACAGCTATGGGATGTAGCAATGCCCTAGAGATTAAAACGACAAACATAGAAGGTACATTGGAACCACTCCTTTCTCATAAAAAGTGGGACCATTTGCTGCTGTTTGTCGCGAAGTCTAATGGGTGTACTCAAAGTGATAGTTTCCAGCTACAAATTGATAGCGTAGAGTCAAAACAAGTATCGGTTAGCGTCATCCGAACACAAGATGATAATTGTCGACGAGCCCCAATGTTTGAAGAGTTCCAACTCACCTTGCCTCAAGAACTTCAAAATGTTGAATTGGTGGTAAGCAACCCTCAAGCAAAGCCACTTCGTTGATCGATAATCGCCAATCTTAACGATAAAAAGCGCCTTTTGGCGCTTTTTATCGGGGTACGCTGTTGCGATTGAACAACCTAATCGCTCAGTAGCTTGGCTTTCATACAGTTCCACCGAATTAGAGCAAGAACTAGTCAAACTCTCCTCTTCAAAACAAGATGGCTAAAGTCCGATATAACTTTGAGGTTTTGCATTAACTTCTGTATTATTCGCGCCAATTAGAGACCATAGGCTCAAGTCATGAACCGTAAGAAACGAATTAATAGCATCCTAAAATCGAAGCAAAAGAAAATGAACGCTAAGCTGCACAAGAGCAACAAGCCTCGCTATATTTCTAAAGCTGAACGAGCAAAAATGGAAGCGGAAGAGAACGCACAAAACGGTGCGGAAGTAACAAACGAAGCCGCAACAACAGAGCAGGCTCAGGCTGAAGAGTCGAAAAGCTAATAGATAAACGTATTTGTTCGCCCAAAAACAACAAAGCCAGCGTCTAATAGCGCTGGCTTTTATGTAGGTAACGGCTTTAAGCTCGTCTTAGCAGAAGATTGTCGTCAATCTCGATAAAGCGGTCACTTGCATCTATCAGAGATTGAGCCGTAAGGCCTGGGACACCATAAACATCCACCTTGACATTAAACTTCTCTTGGACGCGCTGAACTAAAATATCAAAGTCACCATCCCCTGATAACAAAATGATCTTATCCACATTAGCTGCTGCTTCGTAGACATCAAGAGCAATCCCAACATCCCAATCCCCTTTTGCACTCCCATCATTGCGTTGGATAAAAGGTTTGAGTTTTACGTTAAAACCGATACCACGCAAGATGTGGTGAAACTGTCGCTGTTTAGGATCGTGAGAGGCTATCGCATAAGCACTGGCTTCAATAACTTCATTCCCTTCTGTCGCCACGTACCAAAACTGATTGTAATCGAAATTGGCTCTATATTTGTCACGTGTTGTGTAATAGATATTCTGTACATCGACAAATATTGCGACTTTTTCCATTTTTGGCTCACCTCTTCTATTTGAAGCATGACTCTATCAAAACCAAGCGATGAGTACACTTCTATTTTGAATAAGGAGCGCCACAGAAAGTGACATCGTCACCATAGACGGAATCGCATCACGCCAAGTATCGAATCTAAAGTGGAAGAACATCGCTCCTACTGACGTGAAAGCAATCCCAGCCGCACCAATGACGTTAAGATCATCTCGAGTTAAAAGGAACGAGCCAAAGAGCATAGCAGCAGCCGCAAATTCAATCACACCGATGGCGAACATCATTTGACGATTCAGTCCATATTTTTTGAAAAATCCCAGTTGGGTTTCAAAAATAAACTTTTGCCATCCAGTCAATTTGATGGAGCTTGCAAACAAGAAAAAAGCGCTCAGGAGTAGTGTGATAATAGTCATGGTTTTCTCTCTAATAACATTAATTTGTTGGTGTAATGAAAGTATATATTCCTAGCCAAACAGATAAATGCTAGTTTGTAACTAACTAGCATTCCGGTATGGAATAGATATGGATAAATTAGAAAGCATGAAACTGTTCTGCCGAGTCGCCCAACTTGGGAGTTTTACACTCGTTGCAAACGAACAAAACATCACACAAAGTGCCGTCAGTAAGAAAGTGGCTTGGTTAGAAGACGCTATTGGCATCACTTTGCTGCACAGAACTTCACGCAAAGTTAGCCTGACAGATCAAGGCGCACAATATTTGCGCTACGCTAACCGTGTGATTGAAGAGATGGAGCAGACTGAGGCACAGCTTAAAGGTGAGTTAACTTCTGTGTCTGGCAAGCTTACCCTATCAGCCCCGTCCGCTTTTGCAATTCAGCGCTTAGCCAAGCCTATTTCCCTGTTCACTCAATTGCATCCTAATTTACAGATCGATCTATCGGTACAAGATCAGCTCATCGATCTCTATCAATCTAATGTTGATATCGCGATAAGAGCGAGCTATTTGAAGGATTCAAACCTTAAGGCACGTAAGTTGCTCGGTCATAACGTCTGCTTTATCGCATCACCCGGTTACCTCAAACGACATGGTCACCCTCACACGCCAGAAGAGTTAACACACCACGCATGCCTAACCTACTCGCTCACATCTCCAAGTAACATATGGGTCATTAACGGGGAGAAATACCAAGTAAACGAAGCTTTTAGTAGCGACAGTCCAGAAATGATTGTAGAAATGGCAAGACTAGATAATGGTATTGCAGCAATGCCACGTTGGATGGTCGAAGCGGATTTGCAGAAACGCAGATTGATTGAGCTCTTTGTTGAGACGGAAAAGATGTCACTGCCTATGTATGCCGTCTACAAATCGAGTCAGTATCAACCCTATCGAATTCGCGCATTCATCGATTATCTTGTCGACTACTTCAACCAAGATACCCATAAATAGAAACAGCGGCTCATTGGCCGCTGTTTATTCTGGATTGGTTAGGTTTAGTTAAACCATTTTAGCTTGTCATGCAAAGACGTTACGCTGCCAACGACAATTAGAGCTGGGCTGACCGCCTCTTTCGCCATACCCGCCAAGTCACTTAAGTTACCCGTGAATACACGTTGCTCTCGGCGTGTGCCGTTTTCGATAATGGCACATGACATGTATGCATCAATCCCATTTTCAAGTAGCTTAGCCGCAATGTATTCACACTGCTTAAGACCCATATAAAACACCAACGTATTATTGGATTGAGCCAATGACTGCCACTCAATCTCTTTACCGTCCTTTTGTACATGTCCTGTAATGAACTGAACACTTTGCGCGTGATCTCGATGGGTCAATGGAATCCCCGCATAGGCAGTAGCGCCCGCAGCCGCTGTAATCCCTGGTACAACTTCAAATCTAACGCCGTGCTCAGCTAACTCTTCCAGCTCTTCGCCACCTCGGCCAAAAATGAACGAGTCTCCGCCTTTTAAACGAACCACACGTTTGCCTTCTTTCGCCTTGTCGACCAATAACTGATTAATCTGGTCTTGCGGCACGCAGTGATAATCGAGTTTCTTTCCTACGTAAATCATCTCTGCATCACTACCTGCTAAGGCAAGAATTTCTGGCGATACCAATCGGTCATAAACCACGACTTCAGCCTGCTGGATTACGCGATAACCTTTAACGGTCAGTAAATCAGGGTCACCGGGTCCTGCCCCTACAAGAGAAACAAAGCCGCTATTTAAAGAAGAGAGATGAGAAGCAGTCATAACTACGCCTTTCGAGTAAATTTAGGTATAAAAAGAGACTCTTTGCTAAGAAATTCTTTTTATAGCCAATTAACTATTACATAGATGAGTACGAGCATAGCCGGGAATCTCTTAGCTTAAGATATGAGAGAGTCCCGACTTATTCACTATCAGATTCTGATAGTAATGCTTAACTTACTTAGCTAATGCAGGTTTTGCTTCTACAGCATCTTCATCAGATAGAGAAGGTGCTGTTTTAGCGTGAGTTAGGTATAACGGGATACAAGTCATAATTAGACCACCAACAATGTTGCCTAGAATTGTTGGGATTAGGTTGAAGTTCAACCACGTCGCGATACCAAAGTCAGCACCTAAGATCATACCAAGTGGGAATAGGAACATGTTTACGACTGTGTGCTCAAATACTAGTGCGAAGAAGATGAAGATTGGGAACCACATCATCGCTACACGGCCAGCTACAGTGCGTGCTGTCATGTTACCAATTACGCCAAGACAAACCATTAAGTTACAGAAGATGCCGCGCACGAAACACGTAATCCATCCGTCCATACCCATGTTTTCAAAGCCTAAGCTACGTGCAGTAGAAACAGCAATGAACTTTTTAGCAACCGCGTTTAGCTCTAGAGAGAAGTTACCTGTTAGCGATATTGCTACTAGGTAAGCAACGATCAAAGAACCGATAAGGTTACCAAGACCAACAAGGCCCCAACAACGGAAGATGCGGTTCCAAGTAATACCAGGACGACCTTCAAATTTTGCTAGTGGAGCCAGACCAAATACACCTGTTACTAAGTCATAACCCATAACACTTAGAATCACGAAACCGACTGGGAAGACAAGTGCACCCACAATGCCCATGCCTGTCTGAACGATTGTCGTAATCGCTACTACTACCGCTAGAGATAAGATGATACCTGCCATGGTGCCGCGCAAAAGCAAATCACGAGAACTTGTCTTTGTTTTAGCTTCGCCAACGTTAATCATTGTTTGTACGAATTCAGCGGGTTTAAAGTCTGTAGACATGAATGTGTCCTTATTCAAAAATTTGAAGGTTAAAAAGTTAAAATTGAATAGTGAAAGGCTCGCGAATTTCTCTGTTTTTCATCAAGAAATGACGAGCCTTTAAGCTATTAAATCTCACCTAACGGATTATTAAGCCGCGATTTCCACCGAGCCTTTGGTCACTCGCGCTTTGTAAGCTTTTACGTTGAACTGCTCATTTTCCATGCACGCCCCAGTTTTGAGGTTAAAGCGTTGCTTCTTAAGTGGGCTCGCAACCCAAAGCTGCTCATCGTGCTCTACGATCAGACCACGAGATAGCACGTTAGATTGGAAGAATGGGTCCATGTTGTTAATCGCAAACACTTCTTCTGTCGCACGTGGGCGGAAAATTGCTACTTGCTCACCGTCTACCAAAGCCACAACACCTGTGCCTGGGATGATGTCTTCAATGTTACAAACTTTTGTAAATGCCATAATCTCTTCTCCCCTTACACGACTTCTACGTGAAGGATGTCGCCTTTCGCTTCAGGATGTTTTTCAGTAAATGTCGCTGGGCGGTGTTGCTCACGTCCATCAGTCACAAACATGACATTGTCATCACGCTCGTCAGAGTTCACGAAGTGCGCAAATCGCTTAAGCTGAGTTTCGTCGTTGATAGTGTCAGTCCATTCACAACGATACTCTTCAACTAGCTTCGCAACGTCTGCTTCTAACTGCTCATTGATGCCAAGCTTATCTTCAATAATCACTTCACGTAGGTAGTCGATGCCACCTTCAAGGTTCTCAAACCATACAGAAGTACGTTGTAGTGGCGCTGCTGTGCGGATGTAGAACATCATGAAACGGTCGATATATTTCAGAAGTGTCTCTTGGTCTAGGTCACCTGCAAGTAGGTCAGCGTGACGAGGTTTCATACCACCGTTACCACACACGTACATGTTCCAACCTGCGTCTGTCGCGATAATACCCAGATCTTTACCCTGCGCTTCAGCACATTCACGAGTACAACCTGACACACCAAACTTCATCTTATGAGGAGTACGAATACCCTTGTAGCGGTTCTCGATCATCACGCCTAGGCCAACAGAGTCTTGAACGCCGTAACGACACCAAGTCGAACCCACACAAGTCTTCGCCATACGTAGCGCTTTCGCATACGCTTGACCAGTTTCGTAACCTGCCGCAATTAGCTTTTTCCAAATTGCTGGAAGATCGTCTTTTTGTGCACCAAATAGACCGATACGCTGTGCGCCAGTAATCTTAGTGTAAAGGTTGTATTCAGCAGCAACTTCAGCAAGAACAGATAGTGCCTGAGGCGTTACTTCACCACCTGCCATACGAGGAATAACTGAGTAAGTACCATCTTTTTGCATGTTACCTAGGAAGTTATCGTTGGTATCGTGCAGCTTAACTAGTGATGGTTTAAGAATGTGGTCACCCCAGCATGAAGCCAGAATAGAACCTGCTAGAGGCTTACATACTTCACAACCGTAGCCAGTACCGTGTTTCTCTAGAAGCTCTTCGAACGACTTGATTTCACCGATACGTACGAGGTGGAATAGCTCTTGACGAGAGTAAGCAAAGTGCTCACATACGTCGTTCTTCACTTCAACACCTGCTTTTTCAAGCTCAGCGTTAAGAACAGAAGTCACAAGAGGGATACAACCACCACAACCTGTACCCGCACCTGTCACTGCTTTGATATCACCAATTGTGTGATGACCTTGTGCAACCGCTTCTGCGATTTTGCCTTTTGTCACATCAAAACATGAACAGATAACCGCAGACTCAGGCAGAGAGTCAGCGCCAAGTGTTGGTTTTTCGCCACCAGCATGCGCAGGTAAAATAAGTGCATCTGGATGTTCTGGTAGGTCAATTTCATTCAGCATAAGCTGTAGAAGATCACCATAGTCAGAAGTATCACCCACCATTACTGCGCCAAGAAGCTTCTTGTTGTCTTCAGAAACGATTAGGCGTTTGTAAACTTCTTGCTCTTCGTTTTGGTAAACGTAGCTCTTACAGCCCGGAGTGCGACCGTTAGCATCACCAATAGAACCTACTTTTACGCCAAGAAGTTTAAGTTTTGCTGACATGTCAGCGCCTTCAAACTTACTGTCGTTACCAACGATGTGGTCTACAGCCACTGTCGCCATTTTGTAACCCGGTGCCACTAGGCCGTAGAAAGTTTCATTCCACGATGCACACTCACCAATCGCGTAGATGTTTTCATCTGAAGTCTGGCAGAAGTCGTTGATTGCTATACCACCACGTGGCGCTACGTCCAACTTCATGTCACGAGCAAGCTTGTCTTGAGGTCGAATACCCGCAGAGAAAACGATAAAGTCAGTTTCTAACTCTGTACCATCAGCAAAACGCATAACATTACGTGCATCTTTGCCCTCAGGAGCGATTTCTAGCGTGTTTTTGCTGGTGTGAACTCGCACACCCATGCTTTCAATTTTTTGACGAAGCTGGTTACCACCCGCTTGATCTAACTGCTCAGCCATTAGCTTTGGTGCAAACTCAATCACGTGCGTTTCAACACCTAGCGCTTTCAGTGCACCAGCCGCTTCTAGACCAAGTAGACCACCACCAATTACCACGCCTACTTTGCTCTTTTTAGCACAGGCTTCGATTGCTTTTAGATCTTCAATCGTACGGTAGACGAAGCAATCTTTGCTCTCGCGGCCTTTGATTGGTGGAACGAATGGGAAAGAGCCCGTCGCCATGATCAATTTGTCATATTTGATTTCGCGACCAGAGCTTGAGTAAACGATGTGTTTGTCACGGTTAACGTTAATTGCACGTTCACCGATTAGCATGTTGATGCCGTGTTTCTCGTAGAAGCCTTCTTTAACTAAAGAAAGTTCATCAGCAGTGTGATGAGAAAAGTAAGACGAAAGGTGGACTCGGTCATAAGCGACACGAGGTTCTTCACAGAAAACAGTGATCTCATATTGAGAAGCGTCCGTCTTCTCAACTAGGTCTTCAATGTAACGGTGACCTACCATACCGTTACCGATAACAACCAGCTTCAACTTGCTCATAGTACTTCCTAAGGGTTAGGTTTTTTATCTGAGCCAATTGTTAATTATGAAAGAAAATTAATAAATGATGTAAATCAATTACGAGAAAAAACTACCCTAAAGGGGTAGATACCTAATTTAACGCTAGCTATTGTGTAAATTTGTTACAAATAAGACCAAAATATCCCTTTTAGCTGTGAAGTTCGTCGAATGTTTTATCTTATATTGTCATTAAAATCTGATTTAGACGGATTATTAGTCACAATACGTTTGTTAACTGAACTAACCTACGACTAAAGACTTAGTCTTTATTTTCTTCACAAATTCACGGGAGATTTGACCAAAACTTTACAAATCAACAAGTTGTCAACACCTAGGTATTGACAAACCCCTTTTCTATTACAAATGAATGTTTTTTTTGTGATCTTGATTCATTTATCTTCTTGATTCCGCAAAAGAAAGGAATACTATTGTCTGATATTTATACGTAAGCATCTTGATGCAGGCAAAGGGAATGGAACTCGATATATTTAATCCTTCTCGACATATTCGTCGAGCAGTTTTATTTTGGTTAAGCCTGTTGCTTGCTTGTATGTCAGCGACTTTTAGCGCCGTTAATCTACTAAATGGCACAGAACAAACTCAGACGTGGATATCACTCACGTTTTGTCTTGTATCACTGTTTGTTTGCTATAACACCTATCGCCAAACCATTAACTCGGCAATGACGGTGAGTTACGTCTTTGCACTCATTACGCTTGTCACTTACGCCAGTTTTATTTACCCCCTATCCTATGGTCTATTCATATGGGCATGCCTGTTTCCCGTGTTGTTTTATCTTATTTTGGGTAGACGTAAAGGCATGTTTGCAACAGGAGCAGGCTTCTTAACTGTTTTAATTACGGTTACCTACAAAATTATTGAATGTAGCTTCGTAGAAAGCGCTCACCTTGCAATCAATTTCTCTCTCACTTTTTTATGCATTTGGCTTACTTCCCACATACTGGAAGTCAAAAGAAAGACTTCAGAGGCGTCTTTGGGGCAACTCGCCTCCCGCGACTCGCTGACCAATGTCTATAACCGACATGCACTCGTGCATAACTTCAATCGCTACCACAACGAGAGTATCAAAGTTCCTGTATCTCTCCTCATCCTAGATTTGGATTTTTTTAAGCAGGTTAATGATCAATACGGCCACGATGTGGGAGATAAAGTCTTAGTGGAAACTGCGGCTTTATTAGACGCATGGAGTGATGAGCATTTGGTGTATCGAATTGGTGGAGAGGAGTTTTGTATTGCACTGCACGACTCAGATTTACTTCAAGCCACTTACAAGGCAGAACAAATTAGGCATGCAATTGAACGCTATGACTTCAATGGTGCAGAGGTTGCGATTAAGCTCACTGCCAGTATCGGTGTATACCAATGCCATCATTTTGATAGTTTAGAATCCGTACTAAAAGAAGCGGATAAAGAGCTTTATAAAGCGAAGAAGAATGGCCGAAACCAAGTTATGGTATGTAACGAGCAAGCCTCAGCCTTATCTTCTTGCTAAATGAGCTTTGAACGAGTTCATCATCGAATCGTACAAAGCCACATCCATCACGCATCATCTTCAAACACCACATTGTAGTTTTCGGTATAAGTACAATGTGGCTGACGACTACAGGTAAAGAAACGACGCCCTTTATGCTCACCCTGACTGGCTGTTTTTATCACCATTGGGCTGCCGCATCGCTTGCAGAAGCGAACTTCTTTATCAGGCTCAATTAGGTCAATATGAGCCGCTAGCAGTCGGCGTAAACGCCCAACTTGATAACTGTGTTTAATACTTGCACCAATCAATGGAATCGAAGCAGATTTACAGACATGCATTAGAAGCTTTTGACGCTCGATCTTACCTTTATCAAGCTCTTTACCATTATCCAGTTCAATAACGACCCTAGGGTGTAGGCTTCGAGGATCACATACGACAAAATCAAAGTAGCTCTTGGCAATTCTATTGTTTGCGATGAACCACTGTTTTTTATTCGTCGAGAGTGGTGTTGCGATGTGAGTCATATTCACCTTAGCTAACACTATCCCATGCTGGCCAACTGCGGTAACAAGTGCATTGTAAAAAGCTGACTCTTGCATATTAAGCAAAGGTCCTTTTTTCTTATATGCGCTGTCTTTTAACTCATCTTGCTTGAGGTAGCGTTGTTGGACCATAAAGAAGAACACCACCAAGATGGCAACAACAATAAAAACACTTTCCATCGACGACTCACTAAACCTGAGAGAACTACGTTCATTATTATTAGATTTTAATCGCTTACATCAATAATACGCTACTGTTTTTGCGAAGGCTGCGATGGCAAACTGAGTTCGATGACCGTTCTTTGTGATTCATTGACTTCTTGTAGAGCACCTCCCCAATGCTTTTGAACAAGCCTCTCTATCATTCCATTTTCACGCGCTTTCAACAGTGCGTCATGCAATAGGGGCTGCAGGTCTGCATATTTAGGAGATATATAAAAATAAAAGTCCCTTTCATACTGTAGTAAAAGATGGTTTTCTATGGCTAGATGAGGATTCAGTTTAGCCTCATTCATAACTTCATTGAGACCTCTAGGAAAATAGTTAACATCACCATCTACAGTTAGTTTCTGGTATAGAGTTCGCCATTCACCATCTTCTCGATAGACAGCAAGGTCATTACTCTCCCATACCTCTACATCGAACCAATTGATACCCATTCCTCCAATCAATCCCGATGCTCGCAATTCATCTATACTATTAATTTTTGACAACTTAGCTTGAAGTTCTGGTGGGATTAACATGATACGCTTTCCGATTAAGCCATTAGTTATCGGAACACCAACTGAAACAAATTTAGCATCACGCTCGGAAGTTGGCAGTAACCACGTCAACGTGAGCGCTCCAGAGCTGACCATTTTTATGGCTCGCTTTTGCGGAGTATGCTCATCTAAAATCGAGATTTCGACATCATAGCCTTGAGCCGCAAGCGCTTCATACAGCAACTCATGGTAAAACGCGTGTCCACCATCGATCTGCGCAGCAAGCGTAAGTGAAATAGTCTCTTTACTATAAACACTGGCCGAGAGTAAAAGAAAAAGAATGGCTATGACTTGCATACACACCTCTAAGGTAATGACTCTTATATACTTTAGAGGCAGTAATACGATACGTCTAGAATTGACCGATTCATTTAGTTAATTAGGTTGAGCGTTTGTAAGTGCGTTCAGGGCGTCCTACTGAGCCATAATTGAGATCCGCTTCGAGTTCACCAGTACTAATTAGGTATTCTAAATAACGCCGCGCAGTTGTTCGACTGGCCCCTATTTTCTCACCAGCTTCATCAGCAGTTAAGTTGACGGCCTGATTAAATAACGCTTTGATTTTATCTAACGTCACACCATCGATTCCTTTTGGTAAACGAGTAGAAGCAATGTCCGGTGTGTTAGTAGATTGAAGCATTTTGTCCACCATTGACTGATCTAAGTCATTAGTATGATGTAGTTGTAGCTTCTGCCCCACATACTTGGTTAAGGCCGCCTCTAACCTTGGGAACATAACTGGCTTAAGCAAATAATCTACCACCCCACCACGCATCGCCTGCTGTAGGGTATCCACATCTCTCGCAGCGGTAATTAGAATGACATCACACCCTAAATTGTTACTACGCAGCTCATTTAGAATCTCCAAGCCAGAACCATCAGGAAGGTGCACATCCAACAAAAGTAATTCAGGCTTTAAAATATCAAGCTGAATGCTGGCTTCCATTTTACTCGTAGCAATACCAATAACCTCATAGCTTCCGATTTGCTCTAGGTATTTTTGATGCAACTGAGCAATAGCAATATCATCTTCAATGATCATCACTTTGGTTTTTGTCGTCATACCAAATCTTCCTTAGGTAG
>Ga0209379_10001091_pt1 | contig 18820 bp, 13 predicted proteins | sample tdDd001_FD_187124 | JGI IMG/M metagenome (GOLD analysis project Ga0209379, IMG submission 187124) | Marine sediment microbial communities from the Atlantic coast under amendment with organic carbon and nitrate - tdDd00.1 (SPAdes)... | ecosystem: Environmental > Aquatic > Marine > Coastal >...
TGTTGTAATCGGTTTACCTGTTTTTGCATCAAGTAGATGATGATATCGTTGGCCATTCACCCCAAAGTAACGTTCGTTTATACCAGAAGTCACCATTGAGTGATCTCGAAGAGGTACAACTCGGCTAATTTCACCTCGAGAAGATAGCGGGTCTTGAATCCCTACGTTCCATGCTTTAGAAGCATTGTCAGGTGAATACCCGATGGTTAGCACGTTGCCACCTAAATTAATGTAGCCATACTCAACCCCTTCACTCACAAGGTATTCTTTTATCCGATCGGCAAAATAGCCTTTTGCTATCGCTCCCAGATCTATCTGCATATCATGTTTAGTTAGATATACCGTCTGATACAGTTCATCTAAAACGATTTTTGTAGGATCAACAATGGTTAGCTTATCAGTAAGTTCAGCACTGGTTGGAAGCCTCGCATCTTGGAATCCAATACGCCATGCTTTGACAAGCGGTCCAATCGCGACATTAAAGGGGTTAGCGGTATCGACGCTAATTTCTTTGGCTTTCTTTAATAACTCATACAAATCCGCTCTAACACGAACGGGACGAACTCCCGCGTTGTTATTTACGTGCATGAGTTCAGATTGTGACTGATTGACAGTGAAGCGTTGCGCGAATTGCTGAAGCTGAAGGTAACTATCTCTTATTAACTGCTCACCATTATCATGATGAATAGCGAGATCAATGAAGGTTCCCATCATTTGAAAGCGAGTTTTGTAGCTTTGCATTTTGTAAACCCACGTTTGAATGAAAAAGAGAGGGAAGCTCTTGGCTTCCCTTTTATTTGACTAAGCTCATTCAGATACACTGTCGCCCGCAATGCGACCGTAAGTGAATATATCAATCAAAGCGTTACCACCTAGACGGTTACCGGCATGAATACCACCAGTTATCTCACCAGCGGCATATAAACCTGGGATAGGTAAGCCATTTTTATCCAATACACAAGCTTTGGTATCGATCTTCAGACCACCCATAGTATGGTGCACAGACGGTTTACGTGGTGTTGCGTAGAACGGAGCCTTCTCAACTTTCAGGCCAAGCGCACCCTTATGGAACTCAGGATCACGACCTTCATCTACATAAGAATTATAGCGACGAATCGTCTCGGAGAGTTCAGCTGGCGAAACATCAATTTTCTCCGCCAACTCTTCAATAGAGTCAGCTTTTATGATGATGCCTTCCTCAATTTCGCGCTCAATTGTTTCGTAAGTCGTATTAGCAGCGGTCTTGCGAATCTCTTCGTCAGCAATCATGTAAATCACGCCACCGTTATCAAAGAATGAGTTAGAAAGAACGTCGCGGCTCTCGCACTCATCAACGAATCGCTTACCTTGCTTGTTAACAAAAACAAAGTTTTCAGGTGGAACAATTAGACCAGTGAGAAGCGCACCGGATTTAGGGTCGCCAATTGGCATTAGCTGTATGTATTCCATACCAACTACATCAGCACCTGCTTTTTCACCAATCTCAATACCGTCACCAATTAGCGCCGGTGAGTTAGTCGTTTTAATGTCATCCGCGATCTCGTTCCAATAGTTGTTGTACTTTTGAAGCATTTTCGTGTTGGCACCAAAACCACCAGAAGCTAGCACCACACCATTATTCGTATTCAATTTATATTTGGTGCCATTAGAATGAGTTGCTTTAATGCCGACGACCTTACTATCTTCAACAATTAAATCTTCGGCACGCGTATCAGTGATAATGCGTCCACCTTGAGCAATGATGTGTTTTTGAAGTTTCTCGACAAACTCAACGCCTTTTGGACGAGTAGGCTTATGTGCACGGCGCCATAGCGCACCGACAGCGATATCAACCATGTCGCGGTTAAAATCGATCCCTTTTTCTGTCAGCCAATCGATCGATTCCATAGCACGACTGGTAAGAGTATGAACGAGATCATACTGACCATGGATTGATGCACCATCAAGGTTCGTTCTTTTACCACCAAGATACGTTTGGATTAAATGAAGTTCCATTGAATCAAACAAATAGTTTTTGCCACTTTCAATATCGAGGAAGTAATTAGCCAATTGATCTTTAAGTGCACGGAAATCCGATAGGTACTCTTGTGCAATGTCAGACTCTGGGGTATCAGCAATACCTTTTAAGTAGTCAGCTTCACCTGCAATCGCTGGGAAGTCTTTTTGCCACTTAGGTTCAGCAGCGTTAACCCAACCACCGGTGCGAACAGTGTTGCCACCAATAGCAGGAAACTTCTCAAGTACGACAACAGACTTGCCGCTGTCTAGCGCTGTCAGTGCTGCACTCAAACCCGCACCGCCGCCACCAACAACGACAACGTCAACGGTTTCTTCGATAGTTTCCGTTGACCATTCCACAGCGTCACGAGCCTTACAGCGAAGCGCTTCTGAGTTACCACCAGCCAAATCTACTGCATTGGATACGCCATCAATAACGGCCTGACTACTTACTGTTGCGCCTGAGATAACATCAATGTTTAGTGTTTGACCATCGAGAATTTGTTGAGGAATGCGTTCAAATGCCGGGTTCGCTATGCCATCAGATTCCTTCGATGAATCAACCAACACCTCAAGAATTTTGTCTTCAGAGAGTATCACCGTTACAGGCAGTTTGCCGTTGTGACCGTAGCCGTAAGCTGTGTATTCACCGGGCTCGAACTTAATGTCAATATTCTGAAGTTCTTTGATACGTTGGTGCTTCAATGCCTCGGCAGCACTATCAACAATCATGTAATCCATGATTTCCCACAGCGGAGTCGGGATCATTAGTTCTTCTTGCTGTGCGATGTCTGCAAATTCTGCACAAAGCTCACCGTTAATCGCTTTCGTTGCCCATGTTGGTTCAACTAGAAAGCCTTTACCAATGCTTACCAGGTCATAACCTTGTTCGATGGCATTATCAGCATCAGAGCGCTGGGCGATTCCACCCACACCAATGACGGGAACCTTAGCAACACTTTCAGACTTCAGAGTATGATATTTATTGATGAGAGGCTCTTTATCTTCAGGGTTCACAATAGAATTGCGGGTGTAGTTCCCCATTGAGAAGTGGAAGTAATCAAGCCCACATGTTGCAAGCTTATCCAGAAGAAACATACTATCTTCAAAGCGAATACCTGGCTCTTCAATTTCTTCAGGAGAGAAGCGGTAGCCAATAATGAAATCTGTTAACTGGTGAGAGGCAACAACTCTTTTCACTTCTTCTAATATCGCGACCGGAAATGCTGTGCGCTTTTCAATATTGCCACCCCATTTGTCAGTACGACGGTTTGAATGAGGTGAGAAGAATTGTTGGATAAGGTATGTATTGGCGCCATGAATTTCAACACCCTCAAATCCCGCAAGAATTGCACGATTTACTGCATGACCAAAGTTCTCGATCATGCCTTCGATTTGTTCTTGAGTCATTTCAATAGGGGTTTCTGCGCTGTCGCGAAGTGCGGCTACTGGGCTAGCAGAAATTGGCTGATGACCGCCATTATATTCTCCGTTTGCCATACGTCCGGCATGGTAGATTTGAAGAATCGCTTTAGAACCTTTTGCTTTAATGGCGGTTGCAAGCTTTTTAAGTCCCGCAATTTTGCTGTCGCTATTGATACCTAACGCACCAGGAAAAGCTCGACCGTAATTTTCAACGAAAGCGCTTTCAACGATGATTGCGCCGGCATCACCTGAACGAGAAGCGTAATAATCAACCATCTCCTGCGTGACACCACCATCAAAAAAAGCGGACTGAATGGTCATAGGGGCCATTACAATACGGTTTTTAAGCGTAGCGTGTGATAATCCAAGCTTTATTTCTTCGATTAACTTAGTCATTTACTAATATTCCTTATACGGATTAATTCTTATATGAAATATTCCTAAACTCACAAGAGCGCTCAAAAGAGATATTTCATATAAAAAATAAGAGCCCATAAACAGACTTACGCCATAAAAATACTACGGATATTTTTTACGAGAAAATGAAACGTTTGCATTCAATCTATGCGTAAAATTCATATATTTGCAATTTACTCATGTCCACAGCGCATTAGTAACTGTTTAACCAGCACCACCATTTCACGTAACAGACAAAACAAATGTCTATCCCATTCCTTGTTGGCGGCAGTCATAAATTGCTTCCCTGACGGTCAAATTACTCACTTTGTGATTTTTATCAGTAGAGGCGTAAGAGAGGGGGGAAATGAATGCCTTATAAGCATCAGGCATTCATGGAAGACGTTTCTTCTTGAAAATAACAGCTGAGATAGCAGAAAGATGATTGAAAGACTCTGCCTAGTTTATTTTATAATTGGCTTTGTCTAGATCGTATTTTCTCATTCGAAGATACAGCTTTTTTCGCTGAATTTTCAGGTAATCTGATACATCATTGATGCGCCCGGCAAACAGATAGAGTGCATCTTCTATTAACTGCTTTTCATATTGTTCAACCAAATCATCTAACGGGCTCGTCATTTGTTCGATGGGCTGCGAGTGCTCAGTACTTGAGAGTTTAACAACACCGATGGCGTACAATTCAGCCACACTTTTTAGTTCCCGTACATTTCCTGGCCATTGATGACGTTTTAATGTCTCTAAATAAGCCTTATCAATTTTAGGGCGTTGTTTTCCCAATAACAGACAGCTTTTTCTTAAAAAATGGCGAAATAGCGGGATGACATCATCTTTACGTTTACGTAAGGGGGGAATGATAAATCGAACCTGGCTCAGAAAATAAAAGAGTTCTGGTAGTAAACGGTGTTCTTTAAGATCATTTTCCGGACATTGACCAAAGATTGCCAGCAGCTTAACGGTACGCTTTCCCGAGCGTTCTTGATTTAACAAAAAATGACTGAGAAAACGTTGTACCTCTGTTGGTATTGAGCATAGATCATGTAATATTAAACTCCCATGTTTGGCTTCTGTTAATACTTTTTCTAGCTCTTCAACAGACAGTAAATCATCACCATTTTTTACGATCATAGGTTGTGATTGTCGGGAGCTAAGCTCATGCAATAGTTTGGCTGTTGTGTATCGTCCTGTCCCATTTTCTCCCTGGATGAGAGCATCCCTATCAGCTGTCGCCAAGAGTTTAATATGTTTTCGGATTTCTATAATCTCCTGGCTTTCACCAAGTAACTGTTCAGGTAACACGTTCTCGATAATTTGCCATTGTTCGATCATTTTTTTACGTTTTGTGATTACTTTTTCAATAAGTGAGAGTAATTTCTTTGGCTTTAGTGGTTTTTCTAAATAGTCAATGGCTCCTTTTTGCATGGCTTCTACCGCCATTTCGATATCACCATGTCCTGTGATTGTGATGATCGGTAAATGCGGACTAATGGCTTTAACTTTATCAATGAGCTCCATTCCACTCATGGTTGGCATGTAAATATCTGTAAGAATAACGCCAGACCAATTCGGATGAATCTCTTGCAGTGCCATATGAGGGTCCAGAAATGCACGTGTTTGATAACCAGCCAATTCTAATAAGTGCTGGCATGAATCAAGTACGTGCTGATCATCATCAATAAGTACGATTTGAATATCATTACTTAGTTTCATTTGCTGGGAACTCCAAAACGATCATTGCACCGCCATCCAGTGTGGAGGCGAGTTGAATTGAACCTTTCAAACGGGTCATGATTGAACGGCAAATGCTCAATCCAAGTCCTAAACCCACTTCTTTGGTTGTAGTGAATGGGGTGAACAGCTGATTTATTATGTCGCAACCAAAGCCTGATCCGTTATCACAACAGGCGATTATTATAAATTGGTCAGTACGACTTAACTCTATGATCTCGACTTGGCCTTGTTTGTCGACAAACGGGGCTAGCGCATCACAGCTGTTGATGAACAAGTTAACAAGAACTTGTTCAATTTGAATTAACTCACCTATGCATAAGCAGTTATCACCCAGGTGATTACGAAGTTGAATATTATGTTGTTTAGCACGGTATGCAACGATGCCAATGGCATTCTCAGCCGCCTGTTGTAGCCCTACGATCACTGCGGGGTTTGGTACCATTGGTTTTTTGGAAAAACTACGTAGATTCGCAATGATCTGATCCATGCGCTCACAGATTTCATTCATTTTTTCCATGGTGTTGTGGATGTCTGGATATTGGTTAGAGTCGTAGGTCATCTGTACAGTAAAAATGTAAGTCGACAGCGCTGAAAGAGGCTGATTCAGTTCATGGGCCAGCGTCGTCATTGCTTGACCGACTACCGCCATTTTAGCCGCTTGAATTAATTCATCCTGAGTGGCGACAAGATTGAATTCAGCGCGTTTTCTTTCTTCAATCTCATCCTGCAATGCGGCATTCGTTGTAGTCAGTGATTGTGTTTTTTCTTGCACCTTCTGTTCAAGCCAACGCGTGATATTTTCTTGTTCTGTAATGTCAGTTAGCGTAATGATGACCTTCGGGTGTGTGTTTTGTTGGAATACACGCAGATCCAGCCGGAAGTAACGAATTTGATGGTGAGTATGGTTAATCGCTAAAGTCAGGTTATAGGCCCCATCTCTCAGTAACGTACTGTTTGGAAAGAAAATTGATTTAAGTTGTTGATGCTCTTTAGATTCAAACAAATTCCAAATGTCCTCTGACTCAACGGAAGAGGAAGATAGTAGAGCAAATAACTCTTTTGCACTTGAGTTCATCGATTCAATAACACCTTCAGTGGTGCAGGTGATAATACTTGCTTGAGTATTATTGATGAGATTTAACGCATTGGTTTTCTCGATTTGTTGCATTTGAGAGCAGAAATTACGGAGGTTGGTCCCGAGCTTTCCGATTTCGTCCTGACCGGTCACTGAAATAGGCAGACTTACTTCGCCAGCGACAACGGCATTAAGGGCTAAACTGAGATCGTTTAACCGGCCAACAATACGTTTGCGCACAAAATAAGTACAAATAAATGCACTAGAAAACAAGGCGAACAATAAAACGATCAAGAGAACACCATTGCCCATACTGACGGTTTTTTTTGCCTTTAGCTTAATACCGTTTAATTCACTGCTAGCCTTCGTAACCAGGTTTTTAACTTGCTCTTGCTGATAATTTAAGCGTTCTTTTATCATCACTTCTTGACTGTTCGTTTGCTTGGTAATTGTTGCAATCTGTTGCAATACCGTATGCAGTCTTCCTTCCGGCTGAACGAGCTCAATGAGTTCAAGTAATAGTTGGCGGTGGGTAATACTTGCAGCATTGTGTAGTAGGGTATTACTTAGTGTTTGTATTTCATCGGTTTTGTAGCCTATGAATTGAAAAGCACTATTTAAGTTACGTTGTTGGTGCTGACGGATCACCTCTTGTACGAGAGAGATTAGCTCATTTTCATTAATGGTCAGCATCTGTAAGGTTGAAAAATCGGTATATAGCGCGGTTTGGGTTGCGGCATTAAGAGTAATGGCCCGATCGTGAGTGATCTGCCATTCAACCTCTTGTCTCAAAGGGTTGACCTCATCAACAATGTCTTGGTGAAGCCATAAAATAGTCTCTGATATTTTATCCAGATTTTGTTTTAGTTTTAGTTTCTGTATCAGCTGTTCAGTATACTCCTGAATATCGGCATCCAGCCGATGGTATTCTTGTCGTAAGCTATTGACCAGAGGAATGGTAGTCAGCTCAATAGTCGTTTGTTTAATTTCGTTGATTTTGTTTTGTAGCCCGAGTTTGAGTTGATTGAGCCTTACCAAATTTTGGGTGGTATGAATTTCGTTTAAGTAAGCTTGTAGTTCGGCACTACTACGCTCTATTTGATAGCTTGCTTTCAGCGCAGGAATATTCTCATCAATCATCAGATCGACTTGGTTTTCTAAGGTATTCCAAGTAGTGAATGCAACAGCACTCACTAAACAAATCATGAGCAAGATGCAGGTAAACGCAGCAACTAATCGCGAACCGATAGTGGTAAATTTAAATGTCAAAGTGGCTTACTCTTGCTCTTGATGAATTTGACTCGTCAGCAAATTTGCTTGTTGTAGGTTATTTCTTAAGGTTTCTTTCCATTGCTGGATTTCCTTTGCCATAATGGGGTCCCTTCCTCGCTTCGCATTATCGTTGTTGAATAATACTAGGTACTCTTCTGATATTGATTGTTCAGCGGTAACGGGAACTTGTGATGCATATTGTTTTGCACGTACGAGCTTTTTTAGCGCTTCTGATGATAAATTCACTTGAGATTCAAGCTGATGAATGGATTCCCATGTAGTGTTCAGCTGATGTAACTGTTCAGTAATAGCCTGATCAAACAGTAATGAAATTAACTTATCTCTGCTGTGAACAAGCTGTTTATTTAATATAAAAGATGTTGTTTCAGCTAATTTGGGTTGAGAAAGTGAAAACTTAGCGATAGATGTTTTTTCTAATAGCTGTTGTCCTGACTTAGAGCGTAGAAAATCTACGAATTTTATAGCGTCATTTATATGCTGGCTGTTCTTCGCAATGCCTATATATGTCGGCATCAAGATTGAGCTAGTTAGATACTTAAAACCAACATAGTCAAAGACTTTGATACTATTAATAGCATAACTGTCGATAACCGGGCCAGCACCAATTAAACCACGAGAAACGGCTTCACTGACACCAAAACTTCGTGAAGAAATAAAGGCGATATTGCCGCCTATTTTCATTAATAATCGCCAGCCTTCATCCCAGCCATAATGCTGAAGAATATTTTCTACCATTAAGTTGGTGGTACCGGAGCGAGAGGGCGTGCTCATGGTGATATGCTGAAAAAATTGCGCGTTGGTAAGATCTTCCCATGTTTCAGGTATCGGCAAGCCATGGCTTGTTAAGTATTGTTCATTCGATATTAGACCAAAGCCAGAATAGCCGAATGCCGTAACTTTTCCGGAGATATCTAAAATATGCGGTGCTAACCAGCTTGGAACGCTATATGGGGGTGAGAATGTATGCAGCTTTTTGTTGTTAGCGAGGTGATGAAACAGCACGGGAGAAGATGAGATAACGATATCAATATTCTGATAATCATCTTTCTCTAATAAACGTAACATAGAGCGAGTGCGTCTAAAAATGATTCTAATGTCAGCACCAGGATAAAACTCATGATATTTATCAACAATTTGAGAAATAGTGTGCTCAGAGAATGTTGTTAAAATAACAATGGGTTTGCTTTCAGCTGCGAGACACCTTACAGATGTTAATAAAAATATTAATAACACAATCAATTTTTTTTTGCTTTTCATGATAACCATCGTTACTGCTCGTGATGCATATGCCTGTAGAAAACACAAAAGCAGCATGTTTTGTGCACTCTATCAAAAAAATAGAAATAAACGGTAAACATTCAAAAATCTATTTGAACCACTTTGGGAACATTTCATTTATTCTCTGAATCATTATTACCGAGAGATATAATTATCTCCAACTCAGATGTCCCTTTTTTGTCCCAAGTGAATTTAAATTTGTGACAAATCGCTCCCAAAATGCCTCTCTTGCTGGTTTTTTTTAACGTCATATTATTCACCGCAAGCACTTTAGCTTAATAGCAATGCTCATAAAAACCCTTTTTATGCATGGAGATTAATATGTTTAATTTTTTTAAAACCAGACCGGATAAACCGGTTATGGCAGGAAGCCCGGAAAAAATTCAGTCCATTTATAAACGTCACCAATGGTCTGTTTTTCTCGGCCTGGTGTTTGGTTATGCCGTATTCTACGTAGTGCGCATGAGCTTAGGTGTCGTGAAAAAACCAATGCTGGATGCAGATATCGTCACCAAAGCAGAGTTGGGAATTATGGGCTCGGCTTTCTTCTTTACTTACGCGATCGGTAAGTTCTCGAATGGCTTCTTGTCAGATTACGCCAATATCGGACGGTTTATGTCCTTTTCGCTGTTTCTGTCAGGCCTAACTGCTATCAGTCTGGGGATGAACACCACCGCATTTTTCTTTGTCCTTTTATGGGGGTTAAATGGTTGGTTCCAGTCAGTAGGATCAGCCCCCTCATGTGTATCTATTTTTCAATGGTTTTCGCCGAAACAACGTGGTAGCCGTTATTCAATTTGGGGCGGATCACGTAACATCGGTGAGGGGATTACCTGGATCCTGACTGCAACGATGGTGAGCTATTTTGGCTGGCGTGCGGGCTTTATTGGTGCTGGTATTGCAGCTGTTATTGCTGCGCTATGCATGTTCTTTGTTCTGCGTGACCGTCCACAAACTTATGGTCTGCCTGATTCTGCCACTGCTTTTGGTGAAGAGCCTGATATTAAAAAAGCGAATGATCCGAAAGAAACACGCCGTGCCCAGCTCTTTATTTTAAAACAGCCGACTGTGTGGTTAATAGCACTGGCGTGTGCGGCGATGTACTCCTCACGTTATGCAATATCTTCTTGGGCAGTTTTATACCTTCAAGAAGTAAAAGGCTACAGCCTGATTGATGCTGGCTTCGCAATGTCCGCGTATCCTATTGCCGGCCTTGCTGGTGCGATTTTATCCGGCATTATTTCCGATAAAATCTTTAACTCTAATCGCCATATTCCAACACTGCTATACGGTATTGCAAATATCACGGGGATGCTTCTGTTGTTCTTTGGCCCACAAAGCCGAATGATGGATGCTGTGGCACTGTCTTTAATCGGTTATGCCATTGGTGGTCTGGTTGTATTCCTTGCGGGTCTGACCGCATGCGATCTGATGCCTAAAAATGCAGTGGGAGCAGTAAAAGGTTTCATTGGCTTATTCTCATATATGGCAGCGTCAGCACAGGAACTGATTTCATCTCAATTAATCACAATTACTGAGATTGTTAATGATGCAGGAGAAGTTGTAAAAGTGTATGACTTCGGCAATGCACAATATTTCTGGTTAAGTACAGCAGTGCTTTCTGTGTTCTTGGCTTTGACCGTGTGGAATGCGAAGAAAGTAACAGACATTGATACTCCGTCTTCAATCGATAACGAGCTAATTTTGGAGAAGTAAAAGACTATTTAGCAGTAGCGATACGATGTCGCTACTGCTTTCTTTCATCATATTCCTAGGTAATACCATGTGCAAAACTAAAATTGTCGCCACTTTAGGCCCTGCAAGTAATAACCCTCAAATTATCGAAAAACTGATTCTGGCTGGTGTTAACGTTGTCCGTTTAAACTTCTCTCATGGCTCGTCTGAAGAGCATATTGCACGCGCTGAACTAGTGCGTTCAATCGCTTTACGGCTGGATCGCCATGTTGGCGTTTTGGTTGATTTACAAGGGCCTAAAATTCGCATCGCAGCTTTCCTCAATGGTCAAGTGAAGCTCGAAAAAGGGCAGCTATTTACGCTTGATGCAAATATGGCATTAGATGCGGGAACAGAACAGGCGGTCGGGTTAGATTTTCCGCAGCTAGTGAGCGATATACAAGTGGGTGATACGCTGCTATTGGATGATGGCCGTATACGTCTAAAAGTTAAGAATATTGATGGCATGAAGGTGCTGACGAAGGTGTTAAACTCAGGCATGTTGTCAAACCGAAAAGGCATCAATTTATTAGGTGGTGGTTTGTCTGCGCCAGCACTGACTGAGAAAGATAAGCAAGATATCATTACTGCGGCTGAGCTTGATGCTGACTTTGTTGCTGTGTCGTTCCCGCGTAATTCAGCGGAGTTGAATGAAGCGCGAGATCTGGTGCAGGCGGCGGGATGTTCTGCGGCGATTGTAGCCAAAGTTGAACGTGCAGAAGTGGTTGCGTCAGTGAAGGCTATGGATGACGTTATTCTCGCTTCTGATGTGATTATGGTTGCACGGGGCGATTTGGGGGTTGAAATAGGGGACGCAAATCTGCCTTTGGTTCAGAAACGATTAATAGAACGCTCCCGTTATCATGGTCGCCCAGTGATCACTGCAACGCAAATGATGGAGTCTATGATCGAAAACCCAATGCCGACGCGCGCGGAAGTCTCAGATGTGGCCAATGCGGTCCTTGAAGGTACTGATGCACTGATGCTTTCAGCTGAATCAGCTGCGGGTAAGTTTCCGGTTGAAGCGGTTGCCTATATGGCCGACATTGCTTGTGGGGCTGAAGGGCGAGTGAATGAGGCGGGTGAGAGCTGGAAAAACTTAATTAACTTATGTTCTGAGCCACGCAAAAGCATGGCATTGGCTGCGATGTTATCTGCATCAAGTTCAAAACAGAACTTAGGCGTAGCTATTCTTACCGAGCAAGGTGATACCCCTCGTCTGATGTCCCGCTTCCAGGGCAAACAAAATATCTGGGCTTTATCTCATGAGCCTCGTGTATTGCGTCAATTGGCAATATTACGCGGTGTGATACCTGTTCGCTTTGATCATCAAGGGATGTCAGGGCACGCTTTGGCGGAAAAAGTAAAAGCGCATTTATTTCATGCAGATATGCTGAATAATGTTGATTCACTGATCCTCACCCAGCTCGAATCACTGGAAAATTCTGGAGATACCGATATTTGCCGTTTTATCAAACTACCGAATATGTTCGAGCAATCAGCAGCTTAAGTCTGTTTTGCTTCCCCCTCCCCCATGTTTTTGATGTTGTTTTCAATACTGATGATACTTCGAGCTCCACCGAAGTGATTCCGCTTGGTTGCTCTCACTGAATTTTCCGCTCGCTAAGCTTTATCTCGAATAGGCTGCGAGCGTTTTTTAGTTTGGTCGTACATAGCTTTATCAAGCTGTTGTAAACATAAAACGAAAAATAGACTATGCTGACTTAGCGTGCAAATATGCTAACTATATTTGCACTTTATGCTAAGTTACTTTGCAGAGATCAACAGGCCTGATATCACTTAACGCAGCTTTACCGCGGTACCATAAACTAGAATTTCAGACGCGCCCTGCATAATCGCACTGGTAGTAAAACGCATATTCACAATCGCATCGGCTCCCATAGCCTCGGCTTCGGCGATCGCTCGGCTCAATGCCTGCTCGCGGGCTTCGGTGAGCATTTCGGTATAACCGCGGATCTCACCGCCGAAAATCGTCTTGAAGCCCGCCATAATGTCGCGACCGACATGCTTGGACTGAACGACATTCCCGGTGACAGTCCCGAGCACTTCCTTGATAGTTTGATTGGCAATATCAGGCGTTGTTACACACAACATAGATCCGTTCCTCATAATAAAAACAGTGTTTGAATTTTTGACTGACAACAAGCAGAAAGGTTCAGCACCTCAACCGCCTAGGATTCGTTCCATTACCCAGCTAGTGTGTGCAGCAGTATCGCCGGTTGATGGATGACTGATCTGTTTCCGCAAGTGTTTGTTGATTGCTGCTACGTGATATTGCTGGATATGTTTGGGGTTGTCGATAAACCGGCTCTGTTCACCGTCTTCGTTGACAAGATGCACAGGAGCCTCGTCAAAGACAGAAAAAACCAGCTTACCCTGACTACCGATGATCTCGACCCGGTCTTCCCGTTTTGCCGATCCAAAGTTCCAGCTCCCGGAACCCGTGATACCATTTTGATGCAACCAACACCCAGTAACAGCATCACTGGCGGTATACAGCCCTTGCTGATTAGCGCGGAAACCCGATGCCTGCTTAATATCACCCAGTAGATAAATCAACAGATCAAGCCCGTGGCTGGCAAGATCATCGAAATAACCTCCCGTCGCAATGGCTGCATCCGTGCGCCAGTTATAGTCCCCGGATAAATCGAGAGGGTTGGCGGGTTTGCTCAAATGCCAGCTGACATGACGTACATCCCCGATTTTTCCGGCATCCAACCATGCCTTCACTTGCTGAAAACGCGGCAGAGAACGACGGTAATAAGCAACAAACAAGGGAAGCTGCTGTTGCTCAAAGGCAGCAACAATCGCTTTGCATTCTTCATGGCTCGGTGCCAACGGCTTTTCGATACAGCACGGCTTGCCTGCCGAGGCAACTTTCAAGGCGTAGTGCTTATGGCTGTCAGGCGGCGTGGCAATATAGACCGCATCAACCTCATCATCGCCAATCAATTGATCGGCGTCTGTATAGTACTTATTGACACCATGGCGCTCGGCATAATCCCGGGCCTTTTCCTCATCCCGCCGCATAACAGCAACGAGTTCAAAGCCCTCGTTTTGCTGATAGGCCGGGCCACTTTTTACCTCAGTCACGTTGCCGCAACCGATGATCCCCCAGCGTATCGTCTTCTCTTGGCACTTGTTCATCTTACGCTCCTTCTCTGAAATAAAGCATGAAGAACAAACACCAATAGATCAATCAATTACTACATCAAGATAGGCCAAAAAATCGCTGCCATGATTTGTAGTCTGCCACTTCGCGGTAATTGTCCGATCCATAGACTGTGAACGCATGAGGCGCACCACCTTCTGCCTATCCTAAATTCAACACAGTTCTATCAGTATAGATTATTGGCCGCTCTCGTTCGGATTCTCCGCAGCCGGTGTCCCTGATCCCTTACCGCGGGCAGAACTTACTGATATCACATCAAATCCTGCATATACTATTATTCGAATAACTCAAAAATCAGGGATTGAAATGCCAGCCTTTTCAGAATTTATTAAACATGTCGGTCGAGGTGAGAAGGGCCGCCGGCCGCTAACCCAAGATGAAGCACGCGAAGCACTATCTATGTATATTGACGGTAAGGCAGAATTGCTCCAGCTAGCCGTTCTGCTAATGCTGCAACGTGTTCGCTGCGAGACTGGTGAAGAAGCCGCCGGATATATCCAGGCTTTACGTGACCATGTGGATGACGAGTGGCAAGATCTCGATATCGATCTCGACTGGCCGTGCTTTGCAGGCAAGCGACGTCAGCCACCCTGGCTACTGCTGGCAGCTAAACTACTGGCGCAAAATGGTATTCGCGTTCTGCTACATGGTCATGCTGCTGTCGACGCCGTCAAATACCAAATTGAGTCTGCCTGCCCGGCTCTGGGGATCCGACAGGCAGAAACTCCCGAGCAGGCCAAAATCATCCTCGCTCACGACAACATCTGCTATATACCACTTTCAGCCTACTGCGAGCCTTTGGTCGATCTGCTGGCACTGCGCAGCAAAGTGGGCCTGCGTACCCCGCTCAATACCGTCGCCCGCGGTCTCAACCCGTCTGCAGCGCCGTTTGCGATCCATGGCATTTTCCACCAAGGCTACGAAAAACTTCATGCCCAAGCCGCTGCCCTGGTAGGCGATGCCAATATGGTCGCCTTCAAAGGCGAAGGCGGCGAGAGCGAACGCAGTCCGCGCACTGCCTGCCGCATAGCAGGAGTCTCAAGCGGACAAATTTATAATGAGGAATGGCCGACATTTCTTGAGGGCGCTTCGGGTAAGCACGGGGAGATCAATGGTAACTACCTCCAGCAAGTCTGGAGTGGCGAGATCGACAACAACTACGGTATCCATGCTGTCGTTTCGACTATGGCTATCGTGCTGAAAATGATGCAGGTTTGCCCCGATCAACAATCGGCACTCATACAGGCGCAGCAGTGGTGGGATACCCGCCACCAATAAATTTCCTTTCTGTCGTCCGTCCTACCTTGTACAGGAGTGGGGCGGACTCACTTTATGCCAATCAAAATACCGAGCAAAATATCAAACAAAAAGTGAAGTGACTCAAAATATAGCAAGCACTACAGGGATTCACGCCCAACCATATGCAATTATGACCATAAATTTGTAATCAACGGCTATTGTCATGAACTCCATTTCTTTTAAGCTAAATAACTGGGTAGCTTTATCTCCCGGCCTGACTGATATCGATAGTTGGAAAACGTGGGCCGAACTCGAGATGACCTGGCCGGAAAATCCGCAGGCAGTTCCGGCCAATCTGATCCCGCCGATGATGCGAAGACGCACCAGTAGCCTGAGCAAGCTCGCTCTGCAAACCGCTCTAACTCTTACCGAAGGCAAGGACATAGACTACATTGTTTTTGCCAGTCGTCATGGTGAGCTCACGCGATCCATTCCTTTAATCGAGAAAACTCTGCAAGGTGAAGACGTCTCGCCAACGATTTTCTCTCAGTCAGTCCATAACACGGCTGCCGGGCTATTTACTATTGCCGCCAAACGCCCTGTTCCAGCAGTCTCATTGGCATCTGGCCCAAATACGCTCCATAGCGCGTTAATTGAAGCCGCCGCTTATCTTGGTGAATGTCCTCATCATCAAGTGCTCGTCGTTGACTTTGACGAGCCACTCCCCGAGCCTTTCCGCGATTTCGATCATGGTCAGTACCAGGGCTATGCGCTTGGAATGCTACTCACCGGAGGAGATGAGTATCAGCTTCAGTGGGAACCACATACCAATCCGGTACAGCCTTCCGCTCCCAATTCGCTGCATGTGATTCGCCAGCTAGTCAGTGATGCAACCAGCTGGACAATCGCATCCGGCTCGCAATGTTGGCACTGGCAACGTTCTGGCGCATCAACAACCATTCACAAGAAATGACTATCAACATTGTTAATTGGCTCGAATTTATTACGGCTGACAGTTCTGAACTTAAGTCGTTATGGCACAATAAACATATAAAACAAGTTGAATTAATAACTAATTAGGAAATAAATGGCTATGGAACAATTACACACGGAATTGAAAACACTCATCATCAATTCATTAAATCTTGAAGATCTTAGCGTAGACGACATCGATAGCAATGATCCGCTGTTCAATGACGGGCTGGGATTGGACTCTATCGATGCACTGGAACTCGGCCTCGCGATTAAAAAGCACTACAGCATTACCATTGATGCCGATGATACCGATGCACGTCGACACTTCGCTTCGGTAGCCAGCCTCGCCGACTTTATCTCAACAACTCAAGCTGCTTGATAGTTTTACCCAGAGAATACCGATAAGGTCGTCACTAAGCCTGTCGGTATTCCTCATCGTTATTCTTTACTTTCCCAAATGTCCTCCAAAACATCCTGTTGATTACTCCAACAATGTAACTTCTACGTGACAAGACTCGAAAAACAATCCTCCGACAATACGCAATCAAGCACATATTATATACGATAGGCGAACCGTTAATATCGCTATAAGCGCTTAATATTCTGACACTTAAGTGGGAATTCAACATGACAGTACATACTCCAGGTTCTATCCTTTTTGGAGCCGATCGCCTGACTATCGAAGATGTCATCGACATTGCAAATGGGGCATCGGCGGCATTAAACAGCTCGCCGGAATTCACGAGCAAAATTGACCGGGGAGCGGCTTTTCTTGAGCGCTTACTGAAGGAAGAAGGGGTGATTTACGGTGTAACGACAGGTTACGGGGATTCCTGTACTGTGGCGATTCCTCCCGAGCTAGTCGACGAGCTACCACTCCACTTAACCCGCTTCCATGGCTGCGGCTTAGGTGAACACCTTAATCATCAGCAGACCCGTGCAGTACTGGCCACCCGGCTCTGCTCACTGTCACAAGGTGTCTCGGGGGTCAGCAGAGAATTGCTGAACCAAATTGTTACCTTGGTCAATCATGATATTTCGCCGCGGATCCCGCAGGAAGGCTCGGTAGGTGCCAGTGGCGATCTGACTCCCTTGTCCTATCTCGCTGCTGCACTGATTGGCGAACGCGAAGTTCTCTATAAAGGAGAAGTCCGACCGACAACAGAAGTGTATGCCGAGCTCGATCTTAGCCCTATCAAGCTAAAGCCCAAAGAAGGGCTGGCATTAATGAACGGCACATCGGTCATGACGGCATTGGCCTGCCTGGCTTATAAACGTGCTGAATATTTGGCCCAACTCGCCACTCGGATCACCTCGATGGTATCCGTTGGCATTCAAGGCAATGACTTCCACTTTGACGAAGCACTGTTTAATGTCAAACCCCACCCGGGGCAACAGCAAATTGCCAGCTGGGTTCGTGCCGACTTGCAAGCCGCAAAGCCGCCACGAAACAGCGACCGAATACAGGACCGTTATTCACTGCGCTGTGCCCCTCACGTGATAGGTGCTTTGCAAGACAGCCTGCCGTGGTTGCGGCAACTGATTGAGAACGAGCTCAACAGTGCCAACGACAATCCAATTATCGATGGTGATAACGAGAGGATCTTGCACGGCGGACATTTCTACGGCGGCCATATTGCCATGGCAATGGATACACTCAAAACAGCCACTGCCAATATTGCCGACTTGCTGGATCGCCAAATGGCCCAGTTGATGGACTACAAATTCAATAACGGCCTGCCATTCAACCTCACTGGTGCAACCGGTAGCCGCAAGCCCATTAACCACGGATTCAAAGCTGTGCAAATCGGGATTTCGGCATGGACAGCCGAAGCACTCAAACACACAATGCCAGCCAGCGTCTTCTCACGCTCGACCGAGTGTCACAACCAGGACAAAGTCAGTATGGGGACCATTGCCTCCCGTGACTGCCTCCGCGTGCTCGAGCTCACGGAACAAGTGGCTTCCGCTTCTTTGTTAGCTGCCACACAGGCGCTGGAGCTTCGCAAGCAACAGGGAGAACTGGATGAAAGCCAGCTCAGCCCTGCGCTACAGGCTATGAAGAGCTCGATACTGAAAGACTTCGAAATCGTTAACGAAGACCGCCCGCTAGAAAAAGACCTTCGTCAGTTCATCACCAAGATCCAGCAGCAAGCTTGGAAAATGTACGACTAGTCTTTACTTAATTTCTGTATATAGAAAAACACCGGGCAGTAAAGCCCGGTGTTCGTTGTTTGAAACTAGTTCTTATTCGCTATCATTTATGAATCGGCATACTCATACCAGCTCCACTAATCGTAAACTTATTGACCTCATCCACCAGCTCGGTCATTCGCAACTTCACCAGCTCCATTTCATTTTGAATATCAAAAATTGTCTTCTTGGTATTGCTCGCCATTTCCAGCAGCTCATCGACATCGGTATCGACACTTTTCGCCGTTTGAGATTGCTCATTTGACGCTGTT
>Ga0209379_10001092_pt1 | contig 18804 bp, 15 predicted proteins | sample tdDd001_FD_187124 | JGI IMG/M metagenome (GOLD analysis project Ga0209379, IMG submission 187124) | Marine sediment microbial communities from the Atlantic coast under amendment with organic carbon and nitrate - tdDd00.1 (SPAdes)... | ecosystem: Environmental > Aquatic > Marine > Coastal >...
TATGACGCATTGAACTTTAAAGACTGGACACACAAAGTCTCTAAAGCGCCAATGCTAAAAGCACAGCACCCAGGTTACGAAACATGGCGCGATGGTATTCACGGTAAGAACAAAGTCGCTTGTGTTGACTGTCACATGCCGAAAGTTACCAAAGAAGACGGCACGGTTTACACCGACCACAAAGTCGGTAACCCATTCGACCGCTTTGAAGATACTTGTGCAAACTGTCACACTCAAAGCAAAGAGACGATGAAAAACATCGTGGCGACACGCAAACAGCAAGTACTCAACATGAAGCTAACGGCCGAAAAACAAATCGTCGCCGCTCACTTCGAAGCTGGTGCCGCTTGGGACGCTGGTGCAACCGAAGCTGAAATGCAAGATATCCTACAAGATATCCGTCATGCACAATGGCGCTGGGACTACGCAATCGCCTCTCACGGCATTCACATGCACGCGCCTGAAGTTGCGCTAGAAGTGCTTGGTACAGCAGTAGATAAGGCAGCAGACGCTCGAACTAAACTGATCCGTCTACTGGCTAAGAAAGGCATCACAGAGCCTGTGCAAATCCCAGACATCTCAACCAAAGCCGCCGCGCAAAAAGCGCTTGGTATGCCGATGGATAAGATGAAAGCTGACAAAGATAAGTTCTTAGAGACCATTGTTCCACAATGGAAGAAAGAAGCAGCGGTACGTGAAAGTAACTACTAATTACCTTCATTAGATAGCAAAAATGAAGCCAGCGGAGACGCTGGCTTTTTTGTATTAAGGCTTTGGGCTTTGGGCTTTGGGCTTTGGGCTTTGGGCTTTGGGCTTTGGGCTTTGGGCTTTGGGCTTTGGGCTTTGGGTGAAAGCTAGAACGCTTCGCTACTAGAGGCTATAAAAGAAAAGAACCAAAGAATCTAATCTCTGGCTCTCGCTGTTATGATTTCTCTTTTCTCAGCTCTACCCTAGCGCCTTTTGCCTTTTACCTAGCACCTTCTTCCTTCTCTCCATCTTTAGCGAATCTGCTGTTTCGCCAAATTAATCGAGCGAATAATACTCATTCTATCAATGCTGCTCTTCTGTGAGTCGAGCATTTTTTGCCACGTATCAATGGCTTTTTGATAGCGGAAGCTAATGTAGTGATCCGTAGCAATTAAAGTCAGTGCCGTTTGATCGACAGGGTTCATCGCCAATGCTTTATCTAGCAAAGAACGGACTTCTTGAGTGATGGCCTGCTTGTTTTGGTAATAATCGGCGGATGCTTTGGCCGAATATAAGCCGGGCTCTGGGCTATCGCTTAAACGAATCGCGTAGTCAAAACAGGTCGAGGCGGACTCAAACTCGTTTTTGGCCATATAGCCCTGACCGAGTTCAAACCAAGCTTGTCCATCGTTCGGGTTAGCGCGCAGCACCGTTTGAACATTTTCAATTTGCTCACTCAACGTCGGCGTTTTTTCCACCCGTGCAGCCTGATGGGGCGCGTCTGGCCTTAAAGGCAACCAGAGCATCAAGCTAATTAAGCTCACTGCCCCTGCGAGGGTAACAGGCATACGGTAATCGAGTGTTTCATCCTTTGTCCGTGAATAGCTCAACGCCAAAGCGAAAGTGACCAAGAAGGCTAATGCCGACAAACCGATAACCAGTGATATATTTTCCATAAAAATTACTCAATGCAACTATCAATCTAGATAAGTAGATGACGATGAACGTGAGTCGTTCATTTCCAATACTTAGCTAGTGTGATAAGCAAAATCGAACCAAAATTGTAACTCAATAGCAAAATGAAATTTGCTAGGCAGTGCAAAAAAAAACCGGACCCTTAGGTCCGGCTTCGTCTGCAAGCTAAGAAATATTATTCTTCGCTTGCATCATCTTCGTTTGGTGTTTCTGCTGGCGTTGACTCCGTCTCAGCCGCTTCTGCCCCTTCTGGCATCTCGCCTTCTGGTAACGCTTCACCTTCCGGTAATTCAGCTTCTTCGATTTCGTCGATACGTTGTAGTGCTACAACGCTTTCGTCTTCAGAAGTACGAATTAGAGTAACACCTTGGGTATTACGACCCACTTGGCTTACTTCCGCAACACGGGTACGAACTAACGTACCTGCGTCGGTGATCATCATAAACTCATCACCGTCTTCTACCTGAACCGCGCCGACAACAGGACCGTTACGATCCGACACCTTGATAGAAACCACACCTTGGGTCGCACGACCTTTAGTTGGGTACTCTTCAAGAGTGGTACGCTTACCGTAACCGTTTTGCGTGACAGTTAGTACATCGCCTTCGTTTGCAGGCACAATCAGAGATACCACTTGATCGTCTTCCGCTAGCTTCATGCCGCGTACACCAGAAGCGGTACGGCCCATGGCACGCACTTTGTCTTCAGTGAAGCGAACCACTTTGCCAGACTTCGAGAACAGCATGATGTCGTTGTCACCGTTAGTGATATCGACGCCGATCAACGAGTCTTCTTCACGTAGGTTAACCGCAATTAGGCCATTTGAACGTACGTTAGAGAATTGATCCAAAGAGGTCTTCTTAACGGTACCATCACCGGTCGCCATGAAGATGTACTTCTCAGCACTAAATTCAGAAACAGGCAAAATAGCCGTGATACGCTCGTTTTCTTCTAGAGGCAGAATGTTCACAATTGGCTTACCACGAGCAGTACGGCTCGCTTGAGGCAATTGGTAAACTTTCAAGCGGTAAGTCTTACCACGAGTCGAGAAACATAAGATGTTATCGTGGGTATTCGCAACCAAGAGACGTTCGATGTAATCTTCATCTTTCATCTTAGTCGCACTCTTACCTTTACCACCACGACGCTGTGCTTCGTAGTCGCTCAAGACCTGGTACTTAACGTAACCTTCGTGAGAAAGAGTTACCACAACATCTTCTTGGGTGATCAGGTCTTCCATGTCGATATCATGGATCGCTGCTGTGATTTCAGAGCGACGCGCGTCGGCAAAGTTATCACGAACCAGTTCCAGTTCTTCACGGATCACTTCCATCAGACGCTCAGTGCTTGCAAGGATATGCATTAGCTCAGCGATCTCTTCTAGAAGTGCTTTGTATTCATCGAGGATTTTCTCGTGCTCAAGACCGGTTAACTTGTGTAAACGTAGGTCTAGGATCGCTTGCGCCTGTGTTTCCGTTAGGAAGTACTGGCCATCACGAATACCAAACTGCTCTTCTAGCCAGTCTGGGCGAGCCGCATCAGTACCAGCACGCTCAAGCATCGATGCTACATTACCAAGATCCCAGCCACGCGCGACTAAGCCAGCTTTCGCTTCAGCCGGTGTTGCTGCGTTTTTGATAAGATCGATAATTTCATCGATGTTGGCTAAGGCCAGTGCCAACGCTTCAAGGATATGAGCACGGTCACGAGCTTTTCTTAGCTCAAAGATAGTACGGCGAGTAACCACTTCACGACGGTGATCAACAAAACACTTCAACATCTCTTTCAGGTTGAACAGTTTTGGCTGGCCGTTATCAAGTGCAACCATGTTAACGCCGAATGTCGTTTGCAACTGGGTTTGCGAGTAAAGGTTATTAAGAACCACTTCGCCAACCGCATCGCGCTTACATTCGATAACAATACGCATACCGTCTTTGTCAGACTCGTCACGTAGGGCGCTAATGCCTTCTACTTTCTTGTCTTTTACCAGCTCGGCCACTTTTTCAATCAAGCGCGCTTTGTTAACTTGGTACGGGATTTCGGTAACAATAATGGTTTCTTTACCATTTTTGTCGGCTTCGATATCCGCTTTAGCACGCATGTAGACTTTACCGCGGCCAGTCTTATAAGCATCGACGATGCCTTTACGGCCACTGATCAATGCAGCAGTCGGGAAATCTGGGCCCGGAATGTAATCCATTAACTCATCAATAGTGATTTCTTCATTATTAATGAAAGCCAAACAACCATCGATAACCTCACCTAAGTTGTGTGGTGGGATGTTGGTTGCCATACCTACTGCGATACCCGAGGAACCGTTTACCAGTAAGTTAGGAATTTTGGTTGGAAGTACCGCTGGGATCTGCTCTGTACCATCATAGTTAGGTACATAGTCCACTGTCTCTTTATCAAGATCAGCAAGCAGTTCATGGGCAATTTTTGCCATGCGAACTTCGGTGTAACGCATTGCCGCCGCGGAGTCACCATCGATCGAGCCAAAGTTACCTTGGCCATCGACCAACATGTAACGAAGCGAGAATGGTTGCGCCATACGTACAATGGTATCGTAAACAGCACTATCACCGTGTGGGTGGTACTTACCGATTACGTCGCCCACAACACGGGCAGACTTTTTATATGCTTTGTTCCAATCATTGCCTAATACATTCATCGCGAATAAAACGCGGCGGTGTACTGGCTTAAGGCCATCACGCACATCTGGAAGAGCACGACCCACGATTACAGACATCGCGTAGTCTAGGTATGAACCTCGAAGCTCATCTTCAATGTTTACGGGCGTGATCTCTTTAGCTAGATCGCTCATAGAGCCATTATCCCTCTATATTCTGATCGTATGTTCAATACGTATAAGGTCGAAAAATATAACACACAAATACCCTGTTCGGCATCTCTTTCCCCTTCCTTTTATCAGGTTGTGACCTTGGTTGTGAATCAATCGCTGACTATTTGCACAAAAAAACCATATCTGTATGAAATTTCACCACTATCTTTGCCAGTTATTAACAAATTGATATTTGCACTGTTCAGTGGTAAGACTGTCGTTATAATACGAACAACCTAAATCGAAGCACAGTTACCATGAGCAAAAATCAAAACGTCGATCCGGCAGAAATTAAAAAATTCGAAGACATGGCCTCACGTTGGTGGGATCTTGAGGGCGAATTTAAGCCATTACATCAAATTAACCCACTGCGCCTTAACTACGTGTTAGATCAAGCGAACGGGCTATTTGGTAAAGAAGTGCTCGATGTGGGTTGTGGTGGTGGCATTCTTGCTGAAAGCATGGCAAAACAAGGGGCCAAAGTCACCGGGCTAGATATGGGTAAAGAACCCTTAGAAGTGGCCAGGTTGCACGCCTTAGAAACAGGGACAAAAAATCTCGACTACATTCGCAGTACCGTTGAGGAGCACGCCCACAGTCACCCAGAAAAATATGACGTGGTGACCTGTATGGAAATGCTGGAACACGTCCCCGACCCACTGTCTGTCATTCAATCTTGTGCGCAATTGGTGAAACCGGGCGGCAAAGTTTTCTTTTCTACTTTAAATCGCAATGCAAAGTCTTACCTCTTTGCGATTGTGGGCGCCGAGCAAGTATTAAAACTGGTGCCACAAGGGACGCACGATCACAGCAAATTTATTCGCCCAGCCGAGCTTTTAAAAATGATCGACCAAACTGACCTCATTGAACAATCCATCACTGGCTTACACTACAATTTGCTTAGCGACACTTATAAGTTAGGCACAAACGTTGACGTGAATTATATCGTCCATACCCAGCGTAGTTTTTAAGGCGAAAACCTAACCACTGCTCGGTTATCCAATCCGAACCAGTTCATCGGTCAAAAAGGGATCGAGATCTCTTTTTGACTAAATCCTCTCCAAGTTGTCTAGCCTTTATCCACTCTGGCCTAGCACCCATTTTAGTTCAAAGATCAAGGAAAATATTTTTTTCGCTGGTTAGAATTAAAACAACCTTTGAATTGACATTTTGTCACTATAAACCCCACCTAATTCGAGCGGTTAGTGGCTACTAACGATTTTTAAACTAGTCATAGGTTATCCACAGTTCTAACTAATTACGCAGCTTGAATTTTTGCTTCTTTCGCACTATCTTGTAACTCGTTCACACAAATAACACCATATGTAGTGTTTCTACCTCTATAGCAAGGTAGATTTAGATCACAAAGCCGATTATAAAGTTACAATAAATTACATAGAAACACGGCTTTTACCAATTTCGTTAGGGAAATTAGTCAGAATGAATCAACAACTAACTGTGACTAAGCGCAACGGTCGCAAAGAAAATATCGATCTCGAGAAAATTCACCGCGTAATCGCCTGGGCTGCTGAAGGCCTAGATAACGTGTCGGTTTCTCAGGTGGAGCTCAAGTCGCACATCCAGTTTTACGACGGTATTACTACCTCAGATATCCATGAGACCATCATCAAATCGGCGGCCGATTTGATCTCAGAAGAGTCTCCAGATTACCAGTATGTTGCCGCTCGCTTAGCGGTATTCCACTTACGTAAAAAAGCCTACGGCCAATTTGAGCCACCAACGCTTTATGATCACGTAAGCAAACTGGTCGACACAGGTAAATACGATAAGCACCTAATCGAAGACTACACCGAAAACGAATTTGCCAAGATGAATGCGTTCATCGATCACAACCGTGATATGGACTTTTCATACGCAGCGGTGAAGCAGCTTGAAGGTAAATACTTCGTACAAAATCGCGTAACCAAAGAGATCTATGAGAGTGCGCAATTCTTATACATCCTGGTTGCGGCGTGCCTATTTGCGAAATACCCGAAAGAAACACGTCTGGACTACATCAAGCGCTTTTACGACGCGGCATCGACATTCAAAATCTCGCTACCTACCCCTATTATGTCGGGCGTACGTACCCCTACTCGTCAATTCAGTTCATGTGTATTGATCGAGTGTGATGACAGCCTTGATTCTATCAACGCAACGGCAAGCTCGATTGTACGTTACGTCTCTCAACGCGCTGGTATCGGTATTAATGCTGGTCGAATCCGCGCGCTAGGTTCAGAGATCCGCGGCGGTGAAGCGTTCCACACGGGTTGTATTCCATTCTACAAATACTTCCAAACCGCGGTGAAGTGCTGCTCTCAAGGTGGCGTACGTGGCGGCGCGGCAACCGTGTTCTACCCAATGTGGCACGGCGAAGTTCGTTCACTGATGGTACTGAAAAACAACCGTGGTGTTGAAGAAAACCGTGTTCGTCACATGGACTACGGCGTACAAATTAACAAGCTGATGTACACCCGCCTGATCAAAGGCGAAAACATTTCGCTGTTTTCACCATCGGACGTCCCTGGGCTGTACGACGCATTCTTTGAAGACCAAGAAAAATTCGAACGTCTTTACACCCAATACGAAGCCGATCCAGGTGTAAAACGCGAAACCGTAAAAGCCATCGAGCTGTTCTCATTGCTGATGCAAGAGCGCGCGTCAACGGGCCGAATTTACATTCAAAACGTCGACCACTGTAATACTCACAGCCCATTTGACCCTGCGGTTGCGCCAGTACGTCAATCTAACTTGTGTTTAGAGATCGCACTGCCAACCAAACCGCTCTCAAATGTAGAAGATGACTCAGGCGAAATCGCCCTTTGTACGCTTTCTGCTTTCAACTTAGGGGCGATTAAAGACCTAAGCGAGCTGGAAGAATTATCGCACCTTGTGGTTCGAGCGTTGGATGCTCTGCTTGATTACCAAGACTACCCACTACCAGCGGCTTATAAATCGACCATGAACCGCCGTACATTGGGTGTGGGTGTGATTAACTACGCCTACTACCTAGCGAAAAATGGCGTACGCTACTCCGATGGCAGTGCCAACGCCCTGACGCACCGTACCTTTGAAGCGGTTCAATACTACCTATTGAACGCCTCTTTAGAGCTGGCAAAAGAGCAAGGCGCTTGTCCTTCGTTTAACGAAACGAAGTACGCGCAAGGTATCTTACCAATTGATACCTACAAAAAAGACTTAGACAAAATCTGTGATGAACCACTGCACCTTGATTGGGAAAGTTTACGCCAAGAGATCAAAACACACGGTTTACGTAACTCAACCCTAACGGCGCTGATGCCTTCTGAGACGTCATCTCAGATCTCAAACGCCACCAACGGTATTGAGCCACCACGCGGTTTCGTCTCGGTTAAGGCGTCGAAAGATGGCATCTTAAAGCAAGTTGTGCCTGACTACGTTAACCTAAAAGATAACTATGAGTTGCTTTGGACGATTCCTTCTAACGAAGGCTACATCCAACTGGTTGGCCTAATGCAGAAGTTTGTTGACCAAGCAATTTCCGCGAATACCAACTACGACCCAAGTGTACACGCCAGTGGCAAAGTACCAATGAAACTGCTATTGCAAGACTTGCTGACCGCATACAAATACGGTTTAAAAACACTTTACTATCACAACACCCGTGATGGCGCGAGCGATGACCAAGGCAGCACTAAAGTCGAAGAAGATGATTGTGCAGGCGGCGCGTGTAAGATCTAGCCCACCGCCTTTATTAGTGAGCTCTTAGCCCTTTGCTTCGAGCTCTGCAAACTTCGCTTTTATCTTTTAGCTTTGCGCTCCTAAACTTCGCGTTTAGCACTTAGCTTTTAGTACTTAATCTATATAGGAATAAGCAACCATGGCTTACAGTACTTTTTCACAGAATAAAAATGACCAACTTAAAGAGCCAATGTTCTTGGGTCAATCGGTTAACGTAGCGCGTTACGATCAACAAAAATTTGAAGTTTTCGAAAAACTTATCGAAAAACAGCTTTCTTTCTTCTGGCGTCCAGAAGAAGTCGACGTATCTAGCGATCGCATCGACTACAACAAACTGCCAGATCATGAAAAACACATTTTCATCAGTAACCTGAAATACCAAACCCTATTGGATTCCATTCAAGGCCGCAGCCCTAACGTTGCCCTTCTGCCACTGGTGTCGCTACCTGAAGTAGAAACTTGGATCGAAACGTGGTCGTTCTCAGAAACTATTCACTCACGTTCGTACACCCATATTATTCGTAATATCGTGAACGATCCTGGGGTAGTCTTTGACGACATCGTTGAAAATGAGCACATCCTAAAACGAGCGAAAGACATCGCCCACTATTACGATGACCTGATCCAATTAACCAACGACTACCACCGTTACGGCGTTGGCTCTCATCAAATTAATGGCGAGACCGTGAACATCAACCTCAATGAGCTTAAGAAAAAGCTTTATCTGTGTTTGATGTCGGTTAACGCCCTAGAAGCGATCCGTTTCTACGTAAGCTTTGCTTGTTCATTCGCCTTTGCTGAGCGTGAGTTGATGGAAGGCAATGCCAAAATCATCAAACTGATCGCTCGTGATGAAGCGCTGCACCTAACCGGTACTCAGCACATGATCAATATTTTGCGTAACGGTCAAGATGACTTTAGCTTCATGCAAATTGCTGAAGAGTGCAAACAAGAGTGTTTTGACCTGTTTAAAGAAGCGGCAGAGCAAGAAAAAGAGTGGGCTGAGTACCTGTTCAAAGATGGCTCTATGATTGGCCTAAACAAAGACATCTTGTGCCAGTACGTCGAGTACATCACCAACATCCGCATGCAAGCGGTCGGACTAGGCGTAGCGTACCCCGAAGCGACTTCTAACCCTATCCCTTGGATCAACGCATGGTTGTCATCAGATAACGTACAAGTTGCCCCTCAGGAAGCGGAGATCAGCTCTTACCTGGTCGGTCAAATCGACAACGAAGTTACCGCAGACGACTTTGGAGATTTCGAACTGTAATGCACAAGGTCAAAATCAATAACATTACCCACATCACCACTCTTAACAACCAATCCTTATTGGAAGAGATGGAATCTAGCGGTCTTGAAGTGGAATATAACTGTCGAGATGGTCATTGCGGCGCATGCCGTTGTGAGCTGGTTTCAGGTGAAGTGGAGTATATTGGTTTTGCAATGGCATTCATTCAGCCAAATGAAATTTTGCCCTGCATCTGCAGGGCAAAAACCGCTCTAAAGCTAGATAAAGTCAACTATCGACTCAAAAGCAAACGGGCTTAATTCACGCCGTTGTGCGAAAGGCAAGAATTGCCTAAATTTGCATATTTACTGAGTAACAATTCAGCCGTCCTTACTGAGATTTCCTTTTCACCTATCGCCTTACCGTCGTCATCAAACAATGACATACGGTAGCCACCATTTGGGGTGTCGCGCTGCTCGGGTGGAATAGTCAGCCACATAGCGACTAAGTCATTGATATGATCGCTATGTGCCTCTCCTAAAAGAACTTTTTCGCCAGATACTCGGTACCACACTTTTATCATTGTTTGTGTAAGCATACATGCCTCCAAATCATAACTGCAGTACTGATGGCAAGATATTCATCGCCATGACCAGATAATATTAGCTAAATCTCGTCCAATTCCAAGCCTCTTTTTTGAGAAAATTAGCAGAATTTAAAGTGCATAAAAAATAAAAATGACGAATGAGAATTGATACTCCCTCGCAGCCTTTGAGCCTCAAGGGAGAAGAAAATGTCAAGCAGATCTCAACTATATTTTTACAGCGCAGAGGCTGGCACATACAGCTCTTTTTGTCTATGAAGCGAACTGTATTCTCCAAACATCGGCTTTTGCTCTAGGTGTCTTCTGAGCATATCGAGCATCACCGCTGATATCAGTTTACGCTGCGCTTTATTGTTGTACTCACGGCTAAATTTGAGCACTTGTCCCCACTCCCCTTGAGAAGTAGACAGCGCTATTGCAAACACCCCGTCTCGTATCGCCCCCGACGATAAACCAAAGCTTGCTTTACTGTTTTCTCGCGTTGCGGCTGCAAGTGCTAAAGCGGCGGCCAACGGATCTTGTTCAACCATGCTGTCGTTGAGTAAGGCGTTCATCACCCAGCTTTGTTTCAGACACCCGGCTAATATCGCCTCATCATGGGCCCAGCTCGTCAAATAGCCACCGCTCGCTTGCTCGGCTATCGACAAACTCAAACGCTCTTCCGACAATAATCCCCCAACATTGGCGATCATGGGTTCGTCTACGCTAACCACATTGTCTTTCAAGTGCCCATAGATGATTTGCAGCAACTTTATCCGCGTTTCCATATCGGCCATCGGTCCGAATAATTTTACTTCGATAAAGGGTAAGTAAGAGCGGTACCCCAGCTCGTACCCTTTAGGTAAACGCAGCAGATCTAGCTTGTCCGAGATCCCCGACTCCGACAGGCCCAATGTGTAAATTCGGCTACATTCGTTTGGCAGCACATTTGGATGCTGACTAACAAGCGCAGGAATGATCTGATCCGAAACCATGCGCTTGAACTCACTTGGCACACCTGGGGTAAAGAAAAACTCTGCACGATTAATCGCCAAACGAAATCCGCACGCCGTGCCAATAGGGTTATCTATCACTTGCGCTTTCTCGGGCAACATTGCTTGTTTTAGGTTGCTGTCTGGCATCGACAGCCCGCGAGAGGAAAACTTAGTTTCCATCTCACTTAACCATGATTGAAATAACACCAACTTTTGTTTTGATGCTTGAGCCGCAGCTGTTGATGTCAAATCATCGGTCGTCGGCCCTAAACCACCATTGACAATCACCACATCAAATTCATGACTCAAATGAGACAGCTCTGTGACCAAGCTATCCAACTTATCCCCGACGGTACTGCGATAGCTAACCTGCAAGCCTTGTTGATAAAACTGCTCAGATAACCAAGCAGCGTTGGTATCGACTATATCACCATGTAATACTTCTTCTCCGGTACTCAGCATCGCAACTTTTAACATTACACTAACCTTTTATCTGTCCGTATATTTATGTCACAAGCCTACACTGTTCGACATAAAACCTAGCCATTCAAGCATTTGCGCTCTTCTTTTGTCTGATATTTAACCAGTTGTAAGCTTGTAATTTACAAGATATTAACCGATAAATCATTTGCATCTATGATTTGTTCGGCGAATAATACCCGATTCATACAGCTTGTTTTCTTAATGGAGCCTTTTGTGCACTTTAAACCTTTGACTGCGATCTTATTGGCATGTTCCACATCTGCCCATGCAGCCAATTTAAACTTTGATTTTCAAGACGATTTTCCAAGTAATAATAACGGCTTCAGCTCCCAAAACTATAGTCTTATTTCTGGGATCAACACGATTCCGACGTCGCTTAGTTATGAAGATCACAAAAACAGTGCCCCGGAAGCTTTCGAAGAGCAGCCGCCCCACCTTTATGCCTTAAAAGAGAAAGATTGGGAGTACTTAAGAGAGCAAACTTACACCATTTTAGGTCTTAGTGTTGCGACCGTTGGCTTAATGACCGTTTTGCCAGAAAGCATCACCAAATGGGACCCAGAAGATCGCGACCTTTCCAACCTAGGCAAGAAATGGAAGGAAAACGTCTCAGCAGGCCCGGTATGGGATCGCGACGAACACATACTCAATTACATCATGCACCCCTACTTTGGTGGTGTTTACTACACCGCTGGCCGCCACGCTGGATTTAATGAATTTGAGTCATTTCTTTACTCTTTCACTATGTCCGCGGTGTTTTGGGAATTTGGCGTAGAAGCCTTTGCCGAGATCCCATCTTGGCAAGACTTGTTCGTCACACCATTCTTTGGCGCAGTGGTTGGTGAAATGATGTTTGAAGGCGAGCAAAAAATCGTCGAAAACGGCGGCGAAGTCATGGGCTCCGACACCCTTGGTAGTGTCTCGCTGTTCTTCTTAAACCCTGTTGGACACGTACACTACTGGGTCAGCGACGCTTGGGGTGGCGATGCTAAGTTCCAATTCCGCTCACAACCATGGCAAGGCTACCAAACGGAAATAGACAAAGCCGTCAACCCATACCAAGTTTACGACCGCCAGTTCTACGGCGTCGATCTTACGATCACCTTTTAGGTGAGAAGTGGTAAAAGCTAAGTGCTAAATACGAAGTGGTAAGTTCTTGTTTGAACTTATCACTTCGCTTTTCTCTGCACTTACAACTTCCCACTTACTACTTCGTACTTCGCATTTACCACTTCGCGCTTCTATTTCTTTGAACTCGGTAACACTCACACTTCAAAAAATTGACCCCCATCAAACATTGTTCCGCTCCAAGTTCTACACTGTTTATAGAACCTCTATTTCATACCTTAAATCATCGACTTAAGTTGAAATAGCGTGCTACAGCGTGTTTCCTAACTTGGAGGGTATCTCTATGAACACTACATTCATCGTAAACTTTGTCGGTAAGGCATCCCCTTCCACCATCAAACAGCTTGCCGCTATTACTCATGAGAACGGCGGTAAATGGCTACTGAGTAAAGTGAACTTCATCGAGCATCAAGTCGCTGCCGTGATCAAAATTGAGTTACCGGAAGAAAACGCCGCGGTTGTGAAAGCGGCGTTTGAAAATACCGAAGATTTGCTGGTTCAATTTGCAGACGCAGACGACAGCAGTCACGATAAAGAAAGCATCTACCACCTAAGGCTCGACTCCAACGACCGCGCTGGTATCGTCAACGAAATTACCCATATCCTAGATGGACAAGGCGTCAATATATTAGATATGGACTGCCAACGCGTGTTTATTGCGGGCGGCGGCGGGGTGAGTTCTAGCTTATTTAGCTCCACTATGGCACTGCGCATTCCGAGTGAAGCCGACATCAAAGACATCGCCGACGAGTTAGAATCGCTCAGTGAAGATACCAGAGTGATGTTAGAAGCATAAACCCACGTTCTTCTCTAAACCACGCCCGCTATAGCGGGCGTTTTTTGTTACATGTCACACAGCGACTACATAGATTAAATATTCAATGTTATCATAGACCTGATCAATACTTTAATAAGGCGACAACGTGCAAATTCTATTAGTTGAAGATAATGCGTTACTCAACCACCATCTAACTAGCCAACTAAGCGAGGATGGGCATATCGTTCATGCCGAAAGCACAGCGTCTGCAGGCCTACAAACGATTCGCAAACAGCCTTGCGATGTGGCCATCATAGATATTGGTCTTCCCGACTTTGATGGCCTTCGCCTAATTAAGCAGATCCGCTCTGGTGGCCTTGCGACGCCTATTTTAATCTTAACGGCACGTTCCAGTTGGCAAGACAAAGTCGAAGGGTTAGATGCTGGTGCCGACGACTACTTAGTTAAACCGTTTCAAATTGAAGAGCTAAAAGCCAGGTTACATGCGCTGGTACGCCGTAGCGTTGGTTTTACCTCGCCAACCGTTAACGCAGGGAATATCAGTGTCGATCTCAATGCCAAAACTGTCAGCGTTGACGAACAACTCATTAGCTTAACCAAGTTTGAATACAGCATCCTTGAACATTTAATCAAAAACCGTCAGAAAGTGGTCTCCAAACAGCAGTTAGTCGATGCGATGTACAAAACCAGCCAAGATGCACAAATCAACTCCATCGAAGTGATCATTTCAAGGTTACGTAAAAAGCTGGCAGCGGTTGGTCACGACAGCGTGATCTCGACCATTCGCGGTCAAGGCTATTTATTCGAACTGAAAGTTGGTTAGATAATGAAAAACTTAGTGAAGTCTCACTTTCGCCGCCGAGTACTCTTCTCATCTTTGGTCATTGTACTCTCAGCACTAAGCGGGCTCTCGTACCTAGCCAGTCAACAATATCAAAAATCCATTCTTTTAACTTTTAGCGCCGATGTCCTGTATCAACTGCCGAGCGTCATAAATGAAATTCGCAGCTCTAAGGCGCTGCCTGACGTCAACCAGTGGGACGACCTATACCCACACAACTCACAAGAGTTTGGGGCATTTCTCTGCGATCTAGACGACAAATTAAAATGGACATCGGTGCCCCGTTACCAAAGATACGTTGAAGAAGGTCAGTTTGATATGTGCGCCTTTCTCCCCAACTCCATCCCAAAACCAGAACTGTTTGAAGATCATCAAGGGCACGCCTATATCGCCTATGAAGTACTGCCAAGAGGCAACAGATATCATGGAAAGCAGTTACTAATCGTTAAAAATGCTCGCCAAGAAGTGGCCGATTTACACAGGATGCATTACCGCTTTACCCTACTTTTCATCGCCATGATTGTTATCGTTGTTTATGCGCTCTACCTTGCGTTTAAATGGAGCTTTAGCCCAGTAAACAAGCTGATCAAGGAGATTGAAGACGTTCAGCATGAACGCAAAAGCGCGCTCAGCCAAGACTACCCACTCGAACTCAAAGAGGCGGTGGGCGCCATCAACCGCTTGTTAAGGCAATCTAAACAGCAAGAAACTCGCTATAAAGACTCGATGGCCGATCTGGCCCACAGTCTAAAAACCCGTATCGCGGCAAGCAACTTAGTTCTTACCGACTCCAGCAGCGATCCACTTCAATCATCTATGATCATCAGTGAACAGCTAAACGAAATGGATCAGGTGGTTCAGTACCAATTAAAACGAGCGACCATGGGAGCCAAAGGGTTAACTCATTACCAAACCCCGCTTAGCGAAACCGTCGATGGTTTTGAGCGAATGTTCGCCAAGATTTACCAAGACAAAGCTATCGTACTGCACCGGTTATTTGAATCGGATGTGGCTTTGCCCATCGCTAAAGATGATCTTTCAGAACTGCTTGGTAACATACTTGAAAATAACTACCGTTACGCACAAAGCACGATTGTTATGTCCGTGTATCAACACTCAAGTGGCTCCACCATCACCATAGATAACGACGGCCCGAAACTTGCCGACGAGCAGCTAAGCGCCATCTTCAACCGCGGTGTGCGCGCGGATCAAATTAACCCTGGCACAGGCATTGGCCTCGCAGTATGTCGAGAAATCGTTCAAAGCTACAATGGGGACATTTGGTTTGAACAAACCGTTGGAGAGTGTGGCACTAACTTAAAGATCTTTTTACCCGTGCAGGAATAAAGTTCTGGCTCTTCGAGCTATTTCTATCAATGGCTCAGCCACACATGGGGATTTCCGTACAAGGCAGAGTGTTTCGGCGCTCTGCCTGCACCGGAACCCTATGTTCTTATTCCCTTTCTTGAATACAGCGCACTTCCGTGCCACATTTAAATTATCCCCAATAGTTGGTTTTCAATATAAAAATAGAGGGTGATCAGATGGCACATAACACGATCAAAGGTAATTATGAAAAGCTAACCGAGCGACTCAACAAGTTTCCCCAAGGAGTGCCCCCCAGCGACACGCTCTTTAAAATCCTTAACGTCATGTTTAGTGAAGAGGAAGCCCGTCTGGTTTCCCTGCTTCCCATCAAACCTTTCACGGTCGAAACCGCTGCTGCCGTTTGGAAGCAGGACTTAGAGAAAACCGCCGAACAGCTAAATACCCTCGCCTCCAGAGCACTGTTGCTGGATATAGAAGACAACAACGGCGCTCAAACCTATGTCCTGCCCCCTCCGATGGCAGGCTTTTTCGAGTTCTCACTGATGCGGACCGGTGGAGAATTGGATCAGAAAGTGCTGAGTGAGCTGTTCCATCAATATATCAATGTGGAAGATGAATTTGTCACCCACCTTTTCGGTAGCGGAGAAACCACACTTGGCCGTGCCTTTGTCAACGAAAAGGTGCTTAGCGATGATAACGCCCTGCATGTGCTCGACTATGAGCGCGCCAGCGAGGTGATCAAAACCGCTAGTCATATAGGTGTGGGGATGTGCTATTGCCGCCATAAGAAGGAACATATGGGCGAAGCCTGCGACGCGCCTATGGATATCTGCATGACCTTCAATAACACCGCAAGCTCGTTGATTAAGCATGGCTATGCTCGCCAGATCAGTGAGGAGGAGTGTCTGGATCTTCTCGACGAGGCCTATGAGCACAACCTGGTGCAATTTGGTGAGAATATTCAGAATAAAGTTAACTTTATCTGTAACTGTTGCAGTTGCTGCTGCGAAGCACTGTTGGCCGCCAGACGAGTTGGCTCTACTCAGGCGATCCACACCACTAACTTCCTACCCGTGGTCGACTTCGATAACTGTAATGGTTGCAGCAAATGCGTTGATGTATGCCCAGTAGACGCCATGACACTGAGCTCCAAACACGATCCTAAACACAAACGCGCTAGAGTCGCTCTGCTAGATGAAGAGACCTGCCTCGGGTGTGGGGTGTGCGCGCGGGTATGCACCAAAGATGGCATCAGCCTAAAATCGAGAGCAACACGAGTAATTACACCTGTCGACTCCACCCACAAAGCGGTGCTGATGGCAATTGAACGCGGCACACTGCACAATCTGATCTTTGATAATCAGGCGCACCTGAACCATCGAGTGATGGCGGCGATACTCGGGGTGATCCTAAAACTGCCACCAATCAAACAAGCATTAGCCAGCAAGCAGTTTAAGTCCAAATATCTGGTCTCACTGCTAGCGCGCTATAACAAGAACAGCGAGCAACCGCCGCCTATTAGTACCTGATTGGCTGTTCTTGTGCTTTACACTTAACAGCCCTCCATTAGATTGCGGTAGTTCCCAAAATCCGACATTGTACAGTGGCACCACTTAATGAGGTGCCGACTGGAGCCAGAAAGTTCTGGCTATGCTTATGTTGTCATTATTTTAAGGGGAAGTTTTTATACCGCAGCGTTACCAAATCTAATAACTTCTCATCCTAGTTATTCGTAAATTCGTAAATTCGTAACTACGAAGCTTTAGAAGAAAAGCATCATCAAAAACATCAATACCTAACGATTCAAATGCCACTTTAGTGTCAAATAAATAATTAACTTCGCTTTCTACACTCAATAGCTTTTGCTCTCCAATCACATCCATGAGTCGAGTTCTGACTCTCTGACGGTCACTAGGAAGCGCCTCATTGATGCATTCATGCAAGTTTTTGGATGAAAGGTAAAACACAACATAATATTGCAACTCTGGCCTTGCATCATTCAACCAATGAGCCTTAGGAAGCAAGAATTCTTTTTCAGATTCGCAATCAATAGCAAAAGTATTGCAAGACATAAAAAACAGACAAATCAATAAGTAACACTTATTTCTATAGACTCTCATAGACACACTGCCAAAATTTTAGCTCATTACCTGTTTTATTTGTAAAATGAGAAAGCGCCTCATCTTTTATTATTTTTCTTGTTATAACGGGGATTGATGTTACACCACGAGAAAATGTATCCCAATCAGCAGTGGACAGATTATATGTCGCAGTCGCAAAATTATTCTTAAAGAAAACCTGATAAATAGCGGTAGAACCATATAACGCACTAAGCAGTTTCATGTTTTTTACTTTTCGATTAATTTCCTTAATACTTTCTAATGAACTAGGTGAAAGTTCTAAGCCTTGTATGCGGCATTTCTTAATCACTATACTTTTTCATAAAATAGTTTGTATTTCAGGCAAGATAGCAGTTTCCCAATAAACTGTTTCATCCACATCGGCGATCCTAGATGCACTTCAAAAAGCTATTCACTATTAGATTCGTAAATTACATATTTTTGTTGTTCTCGTACAAAATCGCAGCAACATGGCTCACGCTAACAAGTAATTCACGGCTGCTTTCGCCTCCACCCTACTCTACCTTATCCTAATAAATATCCACCCGCCGATTGATGCGCTGTTGCTCGTCGGTTAACAGTTGCTGCTCGCCATAAGACACCACCGCAGAGTGGGTTTGGTTTGAATGTAAGTACTGCTCAACAGCTTGGGCGCGTTTTAGGCCGAGCGAAAAGTTGTAGCGTTCGCTGCCAATAGCGTCGGTATTACCTTCTAGGTGTAGCTTACTTTCTTTTCCTGCCAAGAGGGTGTTTAACTCGGTTAATATGTCACGAGAATGCGGGGTTAACTCACTGCGATCAAAATCAAACGTCACTCGAGCGCTGAGTATCGAATCGTCGGTTTGGCTAAAGTCCGCGACCGAAAACAGGTAATCTACGCAGTTTTTCTCTACCCCTGCCGCTACTGCTCGAGCGGCAATCATCGCCGCGGCATCATTATTATCAATGTAACTGTTTACCAGTAAATACGGGCCTTGAAGCGGTTTTACCGATCTCGTTTCACCAATAAAGATCTGCTGTTGGCTTTGCTGGCTCTCTGTAGAGCAATAGTAATTTAATACCTGATTATCAATTGGGTGCGCGCCAACCAAG
>Ga0209379_10001094_pt1 | contig 18788 bp, 15 predicted proteins | sample tdDd001_FD_187124 | JGI IMG/M metagenome (GOLD analysis project Ga0209379, IMG submission 187124) | Marine sediment microbial communities from the Atlantic coast under amendment with organic carbon and nitrate - tdDd00.1 (SPAdes)... | ecosystem: Environmental > Aquatic > Marine > Coastal >...
AGCTAGACCTAGGTCAAAGCTTTATCTTAGATGCTGATCTTGAAAAAGGTGAAGGCGATGAGAACCAGGTTGGTATCGACTATAAAGAGTTACCGAATGATGTAAGCATCGGTGATATCCTTATGCTTGATGATGGTCGTGTACAGCTAAAAGTTGAAAGTGTTGACGGTAATAAAGTCCACACTTCAGTGACGGTTGCCGGACCTCTATCAAACAACAAGGGCATCAACAAGCAAGGCGGTGGCTTATCAGCTGCGGCACTGACTGAAAAAGATAAGCGTGACATCGTCACAGCGGCTCAAATTCAGGTCGACTACTTGGCTGTTTCTTTCCCACGAAGTGGTGCAGACCTTGACTACGCACGTGAGCTTGCTCAACAAGCGGGAAGCAATGCACTTATCGTTGCTAAAGTAGAGAGAGCAGAAGCTGTCGCCACTGACGAAGCAATGGATGATGTGATCCGCGCTTCTGATGTTGTCATGGTTGCCCGTGGTGACTTAGGTGTTGAAATCGGCGATCCAGCATTAGTTGCTGTTCAGAAGAAACTGATCAGTCGTTCACGTCAACTCAACAAGAGTGTCATCACTGCAACGCAGATGATGGAGTCGATGATCACAAGCCCAATGCCAACTCGTGCAGAAGTCATGGACGTTGCAAACGCAGTACTCGATGGTACTGACGCTGTGATGCTTTCAGCTGAAACTGCTGCCGGTGACTTCCCAGAAGAAACTGTACAAGCGATGTCAGGTGTTTGTCTTGGTGCAGAAGAGCATCCTAGTGTACAAGTATCTAAGCACAGACTCGATGAGAGCTTTGTTACTGCTGAAGAGACAATTGCACTTTCAACTATGTATGCAGCTAACCACCTGAAAAGTGTGAAAGCGATCGTTGCCTTAACTGAGTCAGGTGCTACACCTCAGTTAATGTCACGTATCAGCTCTGCACTACCTATCTTTGCTTTGTCTCGTCATGACGTGACGCTTGCAAAAATGGCGCTTTACCGTGGTGTGCAGCCTGTACATTTTGATTCTACGCAGTTCGCGGCAGAACAGCTGGCTTCAAAGGCATTAGAATCACTATCTCAAGCAGGTTACCTGAAGAGTGGTGATATGGTCTTGATGACTAAGGGTGACTCTATGGAAACTATCGGCGGAACAAATACTTGTAAAGTATTAATCGTCGCATAATTTCGATATTAACTCTAAGAAAGGTACGCTGATGCGTACCTTTTTTTTTGCCTGTTCAACCCTGATATAAATGGCCTCAATAACACAATATTGGTCCTTCACCAGCCATTCCATCATCCATTCGCTTTGAATTCGTTGCAAAAAAACACGCTGAGTAGATCACTTTCTTATACTGATGGTATTCGGTGTCGAAACCAGCTTTGATCAATTTATGTCAGTTCCGCTCAGGGGCATACAAAAAAAAGGCACCCGACAGGTACCTTTCTCAATCTAACATTTACGATATAGCATGGCTTACTATCCGTTAAAGTGTTTCAAACTCATCGACATGAATCGCGATTAATCGTAATTTGTCAGCGTTCACAACAGCTTCAAACTCACCCTTATTGATGATTGAGACTTCAAGAGCCATCTCAAAGAGTGCCATGTTAGCCATTTTCTTAGGTAAGGTTCCCGCGCGCTGCGCTTTCTTGATCTTCTTATAGGTGTTGCGGCATTCAAATTGAGCAAGAAATGCATCTTCAACCTCGGCAATCCCCCCTTTATCGCCTTCAAACTCGGGACAAAGGAATGTGAGTCTGTCTCTGGCAGGTCCGGGTTGCAGCATTCCCTTAGCTAAGTCAGTCGTCATCTTATCGGTAGGCCCATTGAAGTGATTTCCTATCGGGAAAATCAAGGCTCTCATTACCCAGGCAACGGGGCGATTCGGGAAGTTACGCAACGCCCCATCCAAGGCTTTTGCCGCTTTCTGTAGACGTGTAGCCATTACAAATCGTACGGCAGGGAGATCATCTTGCTGGCGGCCATTATCTTCAAACAGTTTTAAGGTCGCAGAGCCTAAGTACAATTCACTGAGCACATCACCCAGTCTCGCAGACAACATCTCTTTACGCTTAAGGTCACCGCCCATGATCAACATAGAAAGGTCTGTGATAAAGGCTAAACCCGACGAAAGCCTGGTCATATCCTTATAATATTGCTGTGTTTCACCACTCACCGGCGATTGGTTGAAACGGCTGCCGGTTAATGCGCAAAATAGGGAGCTAAATGCGTTTCGGGCACCATAACCAATATGGCCTAACAACAGAGAATCAAACCTTTCCAGTGCAGCGCTGGAGTCTTCCATGGCGGCAGTTTCCATCTCGGCAAGCACATACGGATGACAACGTGTCGCCCCCTGGCCAAAGATCATCAAGCTGCGAGTCAAGATATTTGCCCCTTCAACCGTAATAGAAATTGGATTAGCGACATAAGCATGACCTAAGTAGTTCTTCGGCCCAAGTTGGATCCCCTTACCTGACTGAATATCCATCGCATCATTTAGAACATCCCGGCTCATCTCAGTCATATGATACTTTGCGATCGCAGTGACAACCGAAGGTTTCACTTTCAGATCGATTCCCGTAGTCGTGAGACGCCTTGTAGCTTCAAGTTGATAAGTATTGGCGACGATTCTGGCCAGAGCCTCTTGAACACCTTCGAACTGACCAATTGATAAACCAAATTGATGACGGACATAACTGTAGGCGGTTGTGGTCTTAGTGGCTGTATGGCCACAAGCCGTCGCCAGTGCAGGCAGTGAGATCCCTCGACCTGCCGAGAGACACTCAACCAGCATTCTCCAACCTCTGCCGGCATATTGTGGACCACCGATGATCCAATCCAGTGGAATAAAGACATCTTCCCCGTAAGTGGTACCATTCATGAATGCCATACCCAGTGGATTATGTCGCTGACCCACTTTCACACCAGGATGATCCGTTGGGATCAGCGCACATGTAATACCAAGGGCTTCTTTACCTCCTAACAGGCCGTCGGGATCGCGCATTTGAAAGGCGAGCCCCAATACTGTAGCAACGGGAGCCAGCGTAATGTAGCGCTTATCCCAGTTAAGTTTTAACCCTAATACCTCTTCACCTTCAAACTCCTGACGACAGACAATGCCTTCATCCGGAATGGCGCCGGCATCTGAGCCCGCTTCGGGTCCCGTTAACGCAAAGCAAGGTACGGCTTCACCAGAAGCGAGTTTAGGTAACCAGTTTTCGCGTTGTTCTTGTGTACCATAATGGGTAAGCAGTTCGCCAGGTCCTAAGGAGTTAGGTACCATGACCGTCACGGCGGCACTCACACTTCGGCTGGCTAATTTAGCCACAATAGTTGAGTTAGCATAAGCCGAGAAAGCCTTACCTCCGTACTGCTTAGGGATGATAAGGGAAAAGAAGCCCTCTTTCTTAAAATATTCCCAAAGCTCTGGCGGCAGATCTTTGCGATTGTGAACAATGTCGAAATCATCGATCATTGTCAGTGCCGTCATGACCTGATTGTCGATAAAATCCTGTTCTTCTTGAGTCAGTTTGGGCTTGCCGTAGCTGTGCAGTGTTTCCCAGTTAGGTTTGCCCCTGAAAAGTTCACCTTCCCACCAAACATCGCCGGCTTCCATCGCCTCTTTTTCTGTATCAGACAAAGGCGGGAGTAACTTCTTAAAAAATGAAAAAATCGGACGAGTGATAAACTGCATCCTGATGTTTTTGACACCAAAAAGCACAATGATTATGAGTAGTGCAAGTATGAGTAGAGTCATGGTATTACCTTTTATTTTGCGCCTTAATTAACAGGAACTGACACACCGGCAGAGAGGTATGGGATCACTTTTCGAATAACGGTCTCAATATTGTTATGTTCACTAAAATCGGCTGCGGCTATCTCGATTAACGCATCTGCCGAAGCCATGGTGAATACGACTGTACCTAAGGTAAAGTGTAAACGCCAAAACATCTCAGCGGGGGGAATATGTGGTGCGCTATCGGCAACCGCTTTTACGAACTGATCTAAATGTTCGCCATAATGAGTCGTGATAAACCAGCGCAGGTGTCCCTGACTCTCAATGTAGCCCCGGCCAAGAAGCTGCAAGAAGGTACTCGTACCCTCCGCTCTGACTTTATTCAAATCCAGAAGAGGCTCGACTAAGATAGAAAAAATATCATTGAGTGAGGCATTTTTATCCGAAGCCTGCAACTTGACGATTTCGGCCGAAGCAACTGGCATAAAGACATCGAGATACCGGGCTAAGACGGCGCGGATCAACTCTTTTTTCGAACCAAAATGGTAATTAACGGAGGCCAGGTTGACCTCGGCTTTGCTGGTTATCAAACGTAATGAGGTTTCAGAAAAGCCCCTTTCTGCAAATAACTTTTCTGCCGCATCCAGTATTCTTGTTTTAGTATCGGATCTATTTGCCATTCCGTGACCTTATCACTCTATTTTAAACACACGTTTAAATTAAACATTGGTTCACTTTTTGTCAAATGAAATTAGCTATCAATTGCACTCTATGCGTACTATTTCAAAGAAAGTCCAGCATTAATGCAACTATCGTTTGAAACTCACAGTAGTTTACCCATGTTCGCCCGGATTGCTCCTGTCTAAATAAATTGATGATTTTCAAATATTATCGAGCCAAGCAGCGAATTTATTGACTTTCTCAAGAGAAAAATGACCACTACGCGACAGAAAGTAGACAGAAAAAATTAATCAGTTTTTACCGAATCTCTGCCCTCGCAAAATAATTATTTTGCCAACGGCTTTATCCCTATTTAATTACCAGTAAAAGCGCTCAGCTGTGCAATAATAATACTAACCGTAAAATCTATACCGAGTACCCCATGGGTTCCTCTTACATCTCTTATTAGCCAAAGAAAGGTCGGTGCTAAGGAAAGCATATGAATAGTTTGTCGCTCGCCATAAAAGATTGGTTGTTACACCGAAAGAGTTTGATCTTTCTTGTCGATGCGCTTCTGTTTTTTGTCATGTTAAATACACTGCCATTTCAACACGATATCGTGATAGGTCTCAGCCTGCTCACCTTTATTGCCATATTGTGGCTGACAGAGGCTATTCACGTATCGATCACCGCTTTATTCGTGCCTCTGCTTGCCGCAGGACTCGGTGTCCTCGACACTCCTCAGGCACTCGGTAACTTCGCCAACCCGATCATATTTCTATTTCTTGGCGGCTTTGCTCTTGCCGCTGCCTTGCATCGCCAACGATTAGATAAAGTCATAGCAGACAAAGTACTGCAACTCGCAAATGGACAGATGAGTATCGCAGTCATTATGTTATTCGCAGTGACTGCCATTCTCTCAATGTGGATCAGTAACACCGCAACAACGGCGATGATGTTGCCCTTGGTATTGGGTATTTTAGCTAAAGTCGATGACAAGAGTGATCACAACACCTATGTTTTTGTACTGCTGGGAATTGCTTATTGTGCAAGTATTGGGGGAATTGCCACTATCGTTGGCAGTCCACCCAATGCAATCGCGGCAGCCGAGGTTGGACTGAGCTTCACCGAGTGGATGATGCTAGGTTTACCGATAACCTTGATTCTGCTTCCTCTCGCAATCGGCCTGCTTTACCTGCTGTTAAAGCCCAACCTAAGTTACACTTTCAACATTCCCCGTGAACGGGTTAAATGGAGCAGTGCCAAAATTATCACTTTTATCATCTTCGCCATCACCGTAACCTTGTGGATATTCAGTAAGCCACTCAATGCCTATCTTGGTGGCTATAGCAGATTTGATAGTCTGGTAGCCCTCCTTGCTATCATCTTGTTGAGTCTTGCCAGAGTCGTAAAATGGCAAGACATAGACAACACAACAGACTGGGGGGTATTACTGCTATTCGGTGGAGGGATCTGCCTGAGTAATGTACTAAAAGAAACAGGCAGCAGTGCCTTTCTGGCCCATAGCTTAAGTGAATACCTTCAGCAGGCCGATCTGTTTGTGATCCTTTTGATGGTCGTGACCTTTGTCGTTTTCCTGACAGAATTTGCCAGCAACACCGCAAGTACAGCACTGCTAGTCCCAATATTTGCCTCGATAGCGGAAGTGCTGGGAGTATCACCTGTTATCTTGTCAGCATTGATAGGTATCAGCGCCTCATGTGCCTTTATGTTACCGGTCGCCACGCCGCCGAATGCCATCGTGTTTGGCTCGGGTCATATCAAACAGCGAGAGATGATGAAAGTGGGGGTTATTCTTAATCTTATCTGTATCGTGACCCTATCCACCTTTGTCTGGATATTTTGGCAGTAACGCTTTGATAACTCAGGTTGGTAATGAAACATAGCCAACAACTTTAATGACTTAGAATTTCCGTTGTCACCTCTGTCTTTACCGAATTTGCAATAAAACAGTTCTCGTGAGACAGATGATGCATTTTTTCCAACTGTTCCATCGTTGGCTGACGTTCACCAGAAAAGATAATGTGAGGCCGTAACCTTACCTTGGTCACTGAAGTTTTTCCGTCGGCACCTTTTTCCATAAGACCGACGGCATTATCATTATAACTTTCTATGATGTACTTACGTTTGGCCGCAATAGAGAGAAACACCAACATATGACAGCTGGACAAGGCAGCGATAAACGCTTCCTCAGGGTCAACGTTCGTTTCTACGGAATAAGGAAGCGGAACAACATGGGGAGAAGATGAAGCCGGCACAACAACCCCACCATCAAATTCCCATGTATGCCCTCGACTATATTGGTTATCACTGAAGATCTCATCTTCACTAAGAGTCCATCTAATTACGGCTGTATATTCAGACATCCCTGCTCCTTCAGTCTATAAGTTGTTATCGTTATTTTCAGTGGCACAATGCCAACAAGATCTGAGGCCGTTGAAGCAGCACCAATTCGACATCCACAAAGGTGATTTCACCAGCAAGCTCTGCTGCCACTGCTCCCTTATCCCCCATGATGGCACAGCTTATATCCCCTGCCAGCTTACTTAAAGACACCTTATATTGCATCTTAAAAATTTGAACGGGCCCAGTCACTCAGTTCCACCACAGGTTTTGGAAAACCAAGCGAATAAACAAAGCGATTCTCACTGTCTTCAAAAATGCTGGCACTTATCCCCAATAAAACGAACCCCTCCTCTAATAATGCACTTGCGTCCTGAGGGCACTCAGTTTCGACAATTTTAGTTATTTTAAGCAAGATTTCTTGAGACTTTGTAATTTCAATGTTATCCATGCTAATCCTTACTTTACCGGCGATAATCTGGATTCATAGGAGGGTTATTCAGTAATATGAGTCACTTATCACTAGTATAATCCAGAGTTCAACCTAAGACATTGTTTGGAGAGCGATAAAGGTGTTTAACGAGAATGATTAGGGAAGAGCATGACTAAATGGTAGTCGTAATCCTTTATTCCATGGCTACATACTTTGTGGTGAAAGCCACAAAACCCCAGCTAAATGATAAAATAAGTCTGTGCAATCTGCACAGACCTTTTCTCACTCAACCGCCGAGTACCATGACATCTTCGATGGTAAAGTTCGTCTCTAATTAAACCTAGCTTAACTCTTGTTTTACAGCTTCAACAGCGGCTTGAGGCTGGCCTAGATACAAGGAGTGATCGATAAAAACGCCTTTGTCTTCGGTTGACAATAAGAGTACGGGAAATGCCCTTGTTCCAATCATCTCTTGGATCTCTGTGATATCTTCAAGAATATATTCTGCTTCACTACTTAACTCATCTCTGAACACTTTATTCGACGGTGACAATTTAAACTGTTCGAGAATATTAGTGAAATCATGCTTACAATCGAGGGGGTTACCTTCGAGAAAATGTGCTTTTTGCAATGCATTCAATACAGGTAACATTTTATTGGGTTGTTTATTCTGCATCCACGCCATTAAATTAGCGGTTTTAATGGCATTCTTGGGGCTATTTACATAGCGAATATGTTCTCTGCCAAACTTAACCGCACTCAATTTTAACACTGCGTCCACTTGCTCCTGACCCGCACTATCACTGCCGTTGAAATGAGCACAGTGCATCGTGTGAATATTCATTTCAGGATAAGCTTCACTGAGTGCATTGACCACAGGTGTTGCCGCGTAACTCCAAGGACAATGAGAGTCGTAGATAAAATATAAATCAGAAGTCATTAGCTTAATTCTTTATCGGAAAGATATTGAGGTGATCCTAAATAGTTTACGTCCAATATACAATTATCAATTGTCTTTAAAACCATCATTTGAACCTGTTTTCAAACAAGGATAGCTCAATCAAGGACACTTTTTCTTCTTAGGAGGTGTTTACTACTTTTTAAAAGCAATTCTCTTCATTTGCTGGCTAACCCGTTGGGCACTACACTCAATATTACAGGGTAAAAACTCAAAGAGATCAGGGCATCAGCCTCTAACCTTGCCCTCACGAGCCAGACGGAGTCGATAATGGATGTGGACTACTTGATTGTCGGTAGTGGTTTATCAGCATTAGTGTTCGGCGCACTCAGCGCAAAAGCAGGCAGTAAAGTGATAATGCTTGAAGCACATCAGTACCCCGGAGGTTTCGGCCATACCTTCCCTATCGGTAAACATTACAAATTCAATGCTCAACTTCATTATGTCTGGAATTGCGGAGAAGGTGAAACGGTAAACAAGGTTCTCAAGAAACTCAAACTCGACAAACAGGTGACATTTGAGTCATTCGATCCACAAGGGTTCGATCATATGCGTATGCCTGGATACCAACTCGATATTCCCTATGACACAGATCTACTGCTAGCTCGTCTATGGGCACTATTTCCTCAACATGTTAAACAGTGCACCGCCTTTATCGATGAAGTCAGACGTACTGCCGACGGATTAGAGGTGCTCTCCGGCGACGAACAATATAAGAATATCATCAAAAACTTCGGCCAAACAGTCACGGCGTTTAACAACATCAGATGTACCCTGCAGGAGATCTTTGACAAACACCGCCTACCTCAGGAAGCACAAACACTGCTGGCTTTACAATGGCCGGACTTTTTACTTCCGCCCAATCAGCTTTCATTTTGTGCCTGGGTACTGCTTTTCACCGGTTATCAAAGGGGCGCCTATTACCCGACACGGCATTTTGAGCATGTCATTAACTCCTTGACCAAGACCATTGAAGATAATGGCGGGCAGATAATCTATGAGACTCATGTAGACAAGTTTATGATCGAAAATAACCGAGTAACTGGGGTTGAGGCTAGCGATCTAACGACCCAGGAGACCGCGCAGTATGAAGCTAAATGTACCATTTGTAATATGGACCCCAAGAAAGCCGCACACTCAATTGGCATCGAAAAGTTCTCTTTGAAGCTACGCAGGCAATTAAACTATGCCTATTCACCCTCAAATTTTATGGCCTACTGTTCGGTTAAGGATATCAATCTACAAGATTATGGTTTTGGTAGATGGAACATCTTCCATACCTGCAACCCAGATCTTAACGCCGCATTTGATGCCATGTATAACCAACATGATTACTCGGCCCCCAGTTTTGCCATCTCCACGCCAGATTTTTTAACTGATGACCATTCGGACCGGCCTGAGGGCCAGCAGATCATAGAGTTTTTGACCGTCGCTGATTATCAATATTTTAAAGACTTAAAAGCTGACGATTCCAAAGCATACCGGAAGAGAAAAAGAGGAATTTTAGATAACATAATCGATATCGTTGAAGAGAATTATATCCCTGATTTCAGAGAACATTTAGCCTATAAGAACACAGGTAGCCCGACCACCAACGAAAATTTCTGTTGGTGTCCTCAAGGTAACTCATATGGTTCTGCGATGACACCAAGCTATTTCAACCTGTTCAGATTAAATCATAACAGCTCATTGAAGGGGCTCTATTTTTGTAATGCATCATCCGGCTATGCAGGTTTCGCCGGTACGTTTTGGACCGGGGCTAAGCTTTACCAAAACCTGACTGGAGACCGCATTCTATAATTTGTAGCCAGTACAAGGGAAACCAATAGGGAGGGAAGTAATGAGGTTTGCGATCATAGGTGGCGGCACCAGTGGTATGGTGACAGCCTACTACCTGAGTAAGCAGGGCCACACAGTTACCGTATATGAGAAGCAAGCCATCTTAGGCGGCCATATACGCACCGTAAATAAGAACGTCAAAATTGCAAGCATCGCTCCCGACATGGTTTTGGAAGGTGGAGTCGTCGAGTTTTCGAGTAACTTTAAGCACTTCCTTGCACTGATGAATGAACTTGACGTTGAACTGGAGCCCTTGAAAGTCGGTTCAGCCCTACTGCGGCGCAATAAGAAGCGCTTTCTTTCACCTAGGGTGATCACTGGAAATATTCGGGGAATAAGCTTCATCTTGGAATTTTTTAAGCTCGCTTGTGTTTACCTGTCTGCAAACTGGATCCTGTTGCAGATATATTTAAAGCCTTCCTCTTTGCTCAGGGATAAGCCTTTTTCTGACTACGTGAGTAAAAAACAGGTAAAAAATACCTGGTTAAAGCTATTTACCATGTACTGCTTCTCTATTCCCTATAAATCCATCATGAAAATTCCGGCTGAATTGGCATTTAATATTTTCAGGCGCTATTTTTGGGCTGATTGGAAACGGATTGATGGCGGTGTCTACACCTATATCGAGAAAATAGAACGCCTTTTAAACGGTAAAGTGATACGCAATGCAGACATAGAGGAAATTACCCGTTCAGATAACGGTATCGTCTTGAAATTCAGGGACAACACAGAGGCAGATTTCGATAAACTGGTTTTAGCTGTCCCACCTGATCAGGTCCTCGCACTCTTAGCCAATCCTACGGAGTGCGAGTTACAATTTTTCGCTCCTTGGAAAAAGAATATTGCCACAACTGTCCTGCATAGGGATCCGCTGGTTTACCAACGTTATGGCATAGCCCATCCATCTGAGTTTGATTTTTTCCAGACCCAAGACGGATGGGGCTACAACGCCAGTTTAAGCCGGATCTGTGGCTTATCGTCAGAGCAACACTATAGTTTGGCTTTCAATATTGATAGTTTGATAGCAAAAGAAAATATCATTCAATCCTTTGAACATCACACCCCACTCTATACCGTCGAAGCATTTCATTACCGTCGAAAAATCATCGACGACAACGGCCACAATCACACTTACCATGTCGGTGCATATCTCTACGATGGCTTACAGGAAGGTGCTGTTCTTTCAGCAAAAAAAGTGGCTAAACTCGTCGAAACAGGTCTTAACCGAAAAGACCCGATTGCAAAGTAAATTAACGGGACTTATCTGTTCACTGACTCAAATGTTAGGTCCTTAGTCCTTGAGATAGCCCCGTGCCTGAACGACATCACCACCCGGTTTTCACCTCATATCTCCGCATATTTCAATCTGATACTACTAAACAGATGATTTTAAGGTAAAATACGCAACACAAAAATAACAAGGGATATGATTCGATGACACGTTTATCTCCAACGCTTTCAAAGCTTTCACTTCTGGTTGCTCTGTCTATCGGTGCTACGGCATGTAACAGCCCGCTGACGTCAGATGCCGGCACTCAATCTGAAATGGATGAAGCCAAGCAATTTATTCAGGGTTCAGAGAAACAACTTAGCGAACTTTCTATAGAAATTAACCGCGCTGAGTGGATCTACAGTAACTTCATTACCCAAGATACGGCAGCCCTCTCTGCTGCCGTAGGTAAGAAACAGACTGCCACCGCGGTAAAACTGGCCACCATGGCAGCCAATTATACTCAGCTTCCTCTCGATGAAGTCAGCCTGCGTAAGCTTAATATTTTACGTAGCTCTTTGGTGCTGCCGGCCCCACTCGACCCTAAGAAAAATGCCGAACTTGCAAACATCAGCGCCGAGTTGAACGGACTTTACGGAAAAGGAAAGTATTGCTTCGACGATGGTCGTTGTTTAACACAACCCGAGCTGTCGGCCATCATGGCTGAATCACAAAACCCGGCTGAGCTGCTCGAAGTCTGGAAAGGATGGCGAGAAATTGCCAAACCTATGCGCCCTCTATTTAAACGTGAGGTCGAACTGGCAAATGAAGGGGCAAAAGATCTTGGATACGCCAACCTATCTGAATTATGGCGTAGTCAGTATGACATGAAGCCCGACGAGTTTTCTAACGAACTCGATCGTTTATGGGGGCAAGTTAAGCCACTTTATGACTCACTTCACTGTTATGTTCGTGGCGAGTTAAATGATGAGTACGGCGATGAGGTTGTCTCCAAAGAGGGGCCTATTCCTGCGCATCTGTTGGGTAATATGTGGGCACAGAGTTGGGGCAATATTTACGATAAAGTCGCGCCACAGGATGCCGATCCCGGATATGATGTGACAGAGCTTCTCGCACAGCATAACTATGATGAAATAAAGATGGTAAAACAGGCTGAAAGCTTCTTCAGCTCCCTGGGTTTTGCCGAGTTACCCGACACATTCTGGGAACGCTCTTTGTTTGTTCAACCTAAGGACAGGGATGTGGTCTGCCATGCCTCTGCATGGGATCTCGACGATTTAGACGATATCCGTATCAAGATGTGTATTCAAAAAACGGCCGAAGATTTTACCGTTATTCATCATGAACTGGGCCATAACTACTACCAACGCGCGTATAAAGAGCAGCCGTTTATCTTTAAAAATAGTGCCAATGATGGCTTCCATGAAGCGATCGGTGACACTATCGCCCTATCCATCACCCCAAGTTACCTTAAACAGATAGGTTTACTGGACGAAGTGCCCGACGCATCGAAAGATATCGGCCTGTTACTTAAGCAAGCATTAGATAAAGTCGCCTTTATGCCATTTGGCTTAATGATTGACCAATGGCGCTGGAAGGTATTCAGTGGTGAGATCACGCCGGAACAATATAATCAGGCGTGGTGGGATTTAAGGGAGAAATATCAAGGTGTGAAGGCGCCAATTGCGCGAGGTGAAGATAACTTCGATCCAGGGGCTAAGTATCATGTCCCCGGTAATGTTCCCTACACACGTTATTTCTTAGCCCATATCTTACAGTTCCAGTTCCACAAGGCACTGTGTGATATTGCCGGAGACAAGGGGCCGGTTCACCGTTGTAGTATCTACGGGAATAAGGAGGCAGGCGCAAAGCTCAACGCAATGTTAGAGATGGGGCAGAGTCGCCCATGGCCTGAAGCATTAGCAGTGGTCACAGGAAGTCAGGATATGGACGCCCGCGCCGTTCTCGATTACTTCGCGCCATTACAAGTCTGGTTAGATAAGCAAAACAGTGAAGCCAATCGTCAGTGTGGTTGGTAGTCTGAAACTATCAGAGTCATAAACTGAAAAGCGCTCAACAGTGATGTTGAGCGCTTTTTTAAACCCATCCCGATTAAAGCTGCTTATCTGAAGCCGCTGCCCTTATGGTTTTGCTCTCTCGACTCGATACGTTTATTTTCAGACTTGCTCAACATCACGTATAACGCGCCCGTTCCCCCGTCTCTCTTTTCGCGCTATGAAAGGCTAACACTTTATCCAGGTTCGACAGCCAATTGACCACACAAGATTTGATCAAGGCATTTATCGGCTTACTCTTAAAGCCTTTGCCGTGAATGATCAGAACGCACCGCTCGCCTTTGTCGTACCTGTCCTCGATATAGTGATATAACGTCTCCCTTGCCTGACGCATATTTAAAGCATGAAGATCCAACTCCGAGAGGAATTTATATTTTCCTGCACTCAGCTGCTTAAAAACCGGCATTTGAACACCGTCCCGACAGACACTTATCACCTCTTGGGGCTCTACGGGATTAATAAGGTTAATATCTGTGGTCAGCAGCAGTAACGCTTCTGATACTTGTGCCGCATTTTTTCGGGCTAATTGGGATGCCGAGATATCACCGTTGTGGATCGGCCTGACTTGATCACTTCCACTTAGGGGCTTAACCCCTACCATCTCGTCCAAAAAGGATGAAACATCATCATTCACCACTGAATTCTCCTCTTAGACACACTTTGTTAAGAACTAAAACTTTAGATCGGTTACACCTTCTATTATAGTGACATCAGTATTAGTAGAATTGAAATCATTAATGACACTTTTTAAATTTATCGCAGCAGGTCTCCTTTCTCTGGTCTGTGTTTTACAGCCAGCTGTCGCTATGCCTGAAGATAACGTGGCGCTCAATCAGTTTTATACCCAATTTTCTCAAGCATTTGAGCATCTGGATGCCGATCTGGTAAAAAGTATTTACGCCGAAGACGCTTGCTATATCCCCGAGAATCAGAGCAAAGAGATAACGATGGGCCGAAAAAATATTATTGCCCTGTACAAAAAGTTTTTTGGCAAAATTAAACACAAAGAAGCGCGAATTGAGGTCGATTTCAGAGTCGTAGAACGTCAGATGGAGACGAGTAATGCAACCGATATCGGTTACTACTTAATTCGTTTTTACCCACCTGAAGATGCAGAAGAACCTGTCAGCGAATTTGCCGGAAAATTCGTCACCGTTTCTAAGAAAAATGAAGATGGGAAATGGTATTTGACCGTCGATACCAATAATCGCGCCGAACCTCCGTTCTACTACAACGCAAAACCTTCTCCAAATCTGTATTATGGTCGTCAATTTACACCGCTAGCTACAGAGAACAATGACCACTAATCCTGACACAATCTGCCCATGTGGTAACACCAAAGATGATACACCACTTACCTATTCATATTGTTGTGAGCCGCACCATAGAGGGTTAACCCTCCCCTCGACACCCGAAGCATTAATGAGAAGCCGTTATAGCGCATTTGTGCTAAAAGAGTACGAGTACTTGATAGCGACTCATCATCCTGACTATTTAGGAGATCTGACTGCACACGCATTGGCTCAGAGCGAAGAACCAAGCTGGCTGTCTCTCGATATCTTGTCGGCAAGCAGTAGCGGTCACTCCGCAGAGGTCTGCTTTCAGGCTTGGTATCGGGATGAGACTCAGATAGATGCTATCCATGAGTGTTCTCAGTTTGAGTGTGTCGATGGGCGCTGGCTTTATACTCAAGGCGAGCAAAAGGCAGCAGTTCTGCCAAAGAGGAATGAGCCTTGCGTTTGTAATAGCGGTAAGAAATTTAAACAGTGTTGTATGAGATAGGCCATGTAAGCCCTGTCATTCAACGAGATATGTCTTCACGAAACGGATCGGTATCTAGTGGATCAACTCAGGTTTGTCTTGAAATAAAAACCGGCTGAACTCCGATTCTCTTAGTGCAGGACTATAGAGGAAACCTTGAGCCTGGTGGCATTTATGCTCGGACAAGAAACTTTCCTGCTCCTGCGTTTCCACGCCTTCCGCCGTCAAGGAGATATTTAGCGCAGAGGCCATTGCAATGATCGCACTCACGATCTCGCGACTCTCACGGCTTACCGTTAAGTCTGAAATGAAAGAGCGGTCAATCTTAAGCTTACTGATAGGAAACTGTTTCAGGTACCGCATAGAGCTATAACCAGTGCCAAAGTCATCGATTGCAAGACCGACACCTAGCTCAGAAAGCTCCTGACACAATTTCGTGGCATTTTTGATATCTTCCATCAACTCAGTTTCGGTGATCTCCAAAATCAAAGTTCCTGGTTTCAATCGATAACGAGTGACTAACTGCCATACCTGTTCATACAGATTGCCGCTAAAAAACTGCCTTGCGGACACATTGACGTGCATAGAGATGTCAATGTTATGGTGTTGCCATAGGTTAAGCTGTCTGCAGGCCGCCTCGAGTACCCAGGAACCGATGGCATTGATCATACCTGTCTGCTCTGCGATATCGATAAACGCCCCCGGGTACAGCACACCTTTCTTGGGGTGATGCCAACGGATTAGGGCCTCGGCGCCGATGTAAGCCTTCTTCTGAAGATCTTTCAATGGCTGATAATAGAGTTCAAACTCCCTGCCTCGCAATGCAGTTTGCAGATCTCGTTCAATTTGAGAGTTATCTTTAAAGGCATTAAGTAATGCATTATTGAAGATCTGAATCGTATCACCCTGTTTCTTTTTTGCATATTGTAGTGCGATATCGGCACACGCCAAGGGTAAAAACAGCTCTTCGACTGAGTTAATATCGACAATGGCCAGAGCGGGTTTGGGCTCTATCTGCTCTCTGCCTATCGTTACGGGCATGATAAGCTGACGATATAACCTAGCGGTAATGTATTCCATATCGGCTTCGCTCTGCTCTGGCAGGATAATAGCAAATTCGTCACTGCCCACGCGCGCGATTTGATCGGTATGGTTTACATTGGCAAAATGCTTTAGCCTTCTTGCGATTTCGATAAGAAGAATATCGCCACTCTCGTGTCCATAGGTATCGTTAAATCGTTTAAAACCACAAAGGTCGATCAAAATAAGCTGACCCTTCGCCGTTTTTTCGAGTTCTCTATTGAAGTAAGTACGATTATATAAACCTGTTAAACCACAATGCCATGCTAAACGTTCTAGCTCAGATTGGTACCTCAGTTCTTCAGAGCAGTCTTCGGCATTAACCAATGCAAAATGGTTGCCTCTTTCTGTAATAAATTGTTTAACCGAATACCTCAGCCAATAAGTGGAGCCATTCTTTCGAGTAATTTCACAGTCGCCTTTAGCAAACTTACCCTCTCGAACTTTTGCCAATGTTGCCATGGCCTGTTCTGGGTGCTGCTTGAAAAAGTCGAGATTTTTAAACGAACGGCCAATGATCTGGTGTTTAGCGGCTCCCGATATCTCTTCATGAGCTTGATTTACGTATTCAATAATATCGGTATGAAGATTGACTAACATACTGATCTGTTCAGATTGCTCGGCGGCACTTAAAAATAGCGTAAGCTTTTCATCTTTTTCATAGGCATTGCGCGTCGCTAACGTTAATGCCAGCTGATCGGCCACTTGCGACGCGATATGGATTTCGCAGTCTGACCAATGAAAATGATCTTTTCTCTCCAGAAAGAGCACACCTTCAAGATGACCGTTGATTCTGATCGCGATATCTAATGTGGACTTAATCCCCTTAGGGGAAAAATAGACCGAAGCTAGCTCATCGAGTCTGACATCGGTATCAATATCGGTCGCATCGATGAGACGTTGATTTTTAAGCTCACTTATATAGTGAGGACAATCGAGGGGAGTTGGTCGTAAAAAAGTGTCGGACAGTAAGGAGCCATAATTAGCTATGTTACTAATTTCGTTGTTATCACAAGAGAGAATACATACACCGACGTGCGTAACATGCAACTGCTGACACAGAAGTTCAGTAGCCAGTTCAGCAGTCTTTTGGAAGTCACCTTCTTGTTTGGCTTTGGAATTAACGATCAATTCCAATAAGTGTTGATACTTACGTTTCTTCACTAAATGTCCTTGAAGTAGCAAGCCAAATGGCTTGCTGATTGTCTCAAATTAGCTTAGGTTTGCGAGCCCAGAGATAATGAAACCAATATATAAATGTGTATAAAATTTTAAATGTAATTTTTCTTTAGGAGACTACACGAGAAAGTCACGAGTCGGCAACACACGGTGTTAATTTAAATACCGTTTTCGAGCTGAAAAATCATTTTTTCGGCACTAAATGCGAAGTTGAGCAATAAAGTGACCTCTGAATTTTCAGATTTAATCTCCGTTTTTATCTCATCGAAACGTTTTTTTGCCTTCTCAGACATTGCCTCTGCTTCAGCCTGAGCTGCATCGCCGGTAAAACTTACCACTAGCTGGGTATCATGCTCATCAATCACGGCCCCTATATCGGCATAGCTACCACAATCGCTGCAAGTATCGTTGACGAGATCTGATTGGGCATTTTTAATATTTTTCATCTTTTAAAGACTCTAAAGTAAACTGTGACACTTATTATACGTCAACTTCATAAATTCTACGCTTCATAGCTCTGGGTTAGATCACAAAACCCTATAATTTCCGATATTAAGCCATAGCCTTATTTATAGTATGAACTCTCTCAGGCCAAAACTTCACTCATCTGACGCTGCAGAGACAAGTGACTGGGACAAAATGCATTCATTCAGGCTACTCCATCTTCCCGACAAGAAAAGTTATCACTATATAATTTAGACGAAACATAATTCAGACCAAAAAGTAGGGCTAACTGATTGTTTTCACAAACGCGCTAATAACCTGATACAACAAACTCAGGCTAATATTTCACTCATCTGACGTTGCAGAGACAGCTGATCGACAAAATGCATCACCTCGGGTCTATATGTTTCACCTTGAGCCTTGGAGCAATATTTTTGCCTGACATTTAAGTCACAGTTGGCCAATACCTGCTGCATATCTAAAGACTCCTCACCTCTGGTAACGATAGCTTCCGGCTTTAGGGCCTGCATGAGTTGAAATGCTCTGCCACCGCCCAGGTGAAATTGCTCACTATTGTCTACCGGTGATGGCACGACTGTTAAGTCGCCAATTAATGTCTCTTCTGGTGGAAGGTCAAATTTAGCTCTGAGTTCAGCATCCTGAGATAAGGCATGATCTTTAATGTGAAACTGAGCCATATCTCTTGCATCAGTCGACAATAAAGCAAGCAATAGCGCAAACTCTCCCCTTCGATCGCTATCGATTGCGCGATTAAGGCGAGAGCCTAATTGTGTCTCATTAACTAAAATCTTACCTGGCTGCATAAAAAAACATCAACAAATCAACTCGTTGATACTTAATCGACCGCTTGAACAAGAACTTTAGAATTAATTTCAATATTGGCTTTACTCCGCAAACGTTTGTGACTATTATTGCCGCCGCAAGTGAGGAGGGGTTCCCGAGTGGCCAAAGGGATCAGATTGTAAATCTGACGGCTCAGCCTTCGAAGGTTCGAAT
>Ga0209379_10001096_pt1 | contig 18782 bp, 13 predicted proteins | sample tdDd001_FD_187124 | JGI IMG/M metagenome (GOLD analysis project Ga0209379, IMG submission 187124) | Marine sediment microbial communities from the Atlantic coast under amendment with organic carbon and nitrate - tdDd00.1 (SPAdes)... | ecosystem: Environmental > Aquatic > Marine > Coastal >...
ATACATCGAGTACTACAATACCAAACGTATAAAAGTGAAACTAAAAGGCCTGACTCCGATAGAATATCGAACTCAGGCCTTGAAAGCCGCTTAACAGAAATGTCCAACTTTACGGGGTCACTTCATTTGAACGGCTTTTTCATTTTCTAGAGCTACATGGTGACGGTCAAAGCAAGCGCATTGGAGTCCACCTTCGCGTACCTGACGCGCATAACGTGTTTGGCGGCGTTAGTATCAACAAGGCGAGAGATCACTCCCTTACGAATCCACACTGATAGCATGGCATCCACGCCATCCTCACTTAGGCCGAACTTCTTTGCGAGATCACGTTGAGAGACACTGCCCTGCTGATCAATAAACTGCTTTAACTCGACAAGAATCATGCAACTTGTACCTCTAACTGCTGCGACTGTTTGTGGCCAACGGCTTTTAATCCACGGTAAGTAATAAAGCTGACTAATACAATCGCAGAGATCCATGCCGCACTCGTTGCAGGGTGGTCAGCGAAGTGTGTTGCTTGGTAATAAAGCGTCGCCCCACCGTAAGCAAGCCCCATGGTCCAGACGGCAATGAAACGCGCGTACTTAGCACCAAACTCTCGTACATATGCACCCATAGCAGCAACACAAGGTGTGTAAAGAAGGATGAAGATTAGATAAGCAAAAGCAGCATTACCAGATACGAAATGACCTTTTAGGTTACCAAAGATAGAAGCGTCAACCTCTTGCTCTTCAGCTACTGCACCACTGTCTGTTAAATCGCCCACTTCAATACCTAGCGGATCTGAGTAGCTCAGACCAGACAGATTATCCGGAATCGACATAACCGCTTCTTCAAGGCTTGCCATCAAGTCGTACTCTGCAGATTCCTCATCACTTGGAGCATAAAGGCTATTCAAAGTACCCACTACCGCTTCTTTGGCAAAGATACCGGTAATGATACCTACAGTCGCAGGCCAGTTATCTTGCTCAACGCCAATTGGGGCAAATACTGGAGTGACAACTTTAGATACTTTAGAAAGTACTGAGTTCTCGCTGTCTTCATTACCAAAGCTACCATCTGTACCCACAGAGTTAAGGAAGCTTAGGATCGTCACTACAACTACGATGGTTTTACCCGCGCCCAGCACAAATCGCTTAAGCTTCTGCCAGGTTTTAATGACCACATTGCGCATAGTAGGAAGTTCGTAATCCGGCATTTCCATCACCAGACTATCACTTGAACCTGGATACAAGGTGTTCTTAAGCACTAATCCGGTCATAACAGCAGCTACGATACCGAGAATGTAGAGAGAGAAAACCACGTTCTGGCCACTTTCTGGGAAGAAGGCAGCAGCAAACAGTGCATAAACTGGTAAACGCGCACCACAAGACATAAATGGTGCCATAGAAGCCGCCAGCTTGCGCTCGCGCTCTTGATCCAGAGTACGAGTTGCCATGATAGACGGAACGTTACAGCCGAAACCAAGCACCAAAGGAACAAAGGCTTTACCCGGTAGACCAATCTTCTGCATCACTTTATCGAGCACAAACGCAGCGCGAGACATGTAACCAGAGCTTTCAAGCACCGCCAGGAACAGGTACAAACAAGCGATCACTGGGATAAATGTCGCGACAGTCTGGACGCCGCCACCAACACCATCAGCGATTAAGGTTACTAACCAGACTGGTAAGTGGTCATCTAACAAGTAGTGTCCACCATCAACCAGTAAGGCACCGACACCGATATCGAAAAAGTCGATGAATGCGCTACCGATGTTGATCGAGAACATGAACATCAGGTACATCACAACAAAGAAGAACGGTACACCGACCCATTTATTCAGGATGACGTTATCCACTCGTTCAGTGAAGCTGTGGCTCAGTTTGCCTTCACTACGACGCACTTTCTGACACTGTTGGTGAAGGAAGGTGTATTTCACGTCTGCAACCAGCAGGTCAATGTCCAAATCAACTTTGCGTTGCTCAGCGACGATTTGCTCACGTTCATGCTGCGGTAGACCGTTAAGTACCAACAGATCGTTTTCCAGGGAACGAATAGCAAGAGCTCGTGCAGACACTTCAGGCTGGTCGACAAACACTGGTTCAAGAGCGGTAATAGAGGCTTCGAACTGCTCTCCATAGTTAAGACGAAGTTCGTCAAGGGCAATGCCCTGCACCAGTGCTTTATGCAGACGCTCTTTCAGTGACTGAACCTGAGATCGATTGTTTGCCGATATAGCAAATACCGGACAGCCCAGCATTTTTTCCAGAGCTTTGATATCGATGGTTTGGCGTTCACGTTTTAACGCGTCCATTTTGTTCAGTACCACGATCATTGGGCGACCCAATTCACGTAGCTGCAGCGTCATGTACAGACTGCGCTCTAAACTAGTCGCATCAACCACATTAATGATCAGGTCAGCCGGATGAGTAAGAACCGCGCGAGAGGCAATCGATTCGTCAATACTGTTGCCATCGTTACCACTGTCGAGTGCGTAGATACCTGGTAAGTCAGTTAAAAGGAATTCATCGCTAGAGTGGGTGTACTTACCTGTTTTCTTTTCTACGGTTACACCAGCCCAGTTGCCGACCTGCTGCTTAGCGCCAGTCAAACCATTAAACAGAGTTGTTTTACCGCTATTAGGGTTACCGACGGTGAGGATCTTGTACTCCATTATTTAACCTCCACTGCAATAGCATCTGCAATGTTGGTTCTTACTGCGAGAGAGACGCCGCGCACTTCAACTTGAAGTGGGTCGCCCATTGGCGCTTTGCGAATCAGAGTAACAGTAGTGTCAGGAAGTAATCCCATTACCATCAGTTTTTTTCTTACGTCATTGGAAAGCTCAGAAAAACCTTTAATGGTCGCTTTTTGCCCTTGTTGTAATTGTGAGAGTTTCATAAACAGGCCGTCTATAATTTAAATGAGAAATATTTTTATTACCGCTCTCAATACTATCCCTCCTATATGTAACAGATCTTGTCTGAAATCAATGTTTGCAAGTATAAGAATGTTCAAAACGTTAAAAACAACAACGTCAATTTCGTCAAAAACAATCCTTACTCATCACGTTATCGACTCACTCAATCGATAAGCCGATGAAGATAAAAACAAAAATAACAATAAAAACAATTAGTTAAGTAAATTGTCGTTTTTCTTATGCAAGATGGCGTTAATTTTATAAGTAAAAAAAGTCGCCCTCGCTATAGTTAATCACGTCTACAGGGTCATCCCTTAGACAACATTGAATTCCAGAGGTGGTGCACTCAGCGCCACTCCGGCAGCAAGCGAAGGTGTCATTGGCACCCGTGGTATAGTCCCCCCGGCTATGCCACGATATTTTTTTTCTTATCCCAGCTTATCAACTAACATTTCACACATATCCACATCCGTGATTTACGTATACTGTCTATTGTTGGACTGTATTCTAAAGGTCGTTAGAAGCTTTCTCTTTGTTCAACAAACTGGGTCGGTGAGACACCAAAACGATGTTTAAATCGCTGGCTAAAGTAAGAAGGGTCATTGAATCCGCACTCAAAAGCCACATCAGAGACTTTTTCGCCGGCAAGCAAGCGACGACAAGCGCTATCAAGACGAATTTCGGTCAGGTATTCAGTAAAGGTTTTATCTAATGCTGATTTAACGCGGCGCTGTAAACTACGTTCAGAGACAAATAACATTTTGGCAGCAGATGATGTACTGAAGTCGGGATCAGCGTAGTGGTTGTTAACCAGGGCAATGACTTTTTCTAACCACGGGTCCTGGTGTTCTAAGTCTGTATCGCTCTGGTCATTATCATCAACGACAATCGAATTCTCGGCAAATGCTTCACTAGCGCACCATGTCATTTCGAGCAGGTTACGTTCCTCAGATGTATGTATGGTTAGTGCCCCACCACTCTTCTCAACTAACGTTGCGACACTTTGCATCGTGACATTAGCACGATCCATCCCTTTACCCTGATCGAGCATTGACAGCACCACCTGTTCATTTCGTAGTGCCAGTTGTATCACTACTGTTTGATTGCGATAGCAGCGCTGTACTATCCCGTCAAACAGTAGGTTGAACACTTCATCCAGATTAAAATTGGTCAGACTGACAAACAGGTCACGTTCGGCTTCCACTTCAACCGTTATTCCGGCTTTAACCAGTTCCTCTTGCCAGCCACTGAGTACTGATTCGATGATGAGTGTCAGATTATAAACAGGCAGCGCTTGCCCGTTGGTCGAACGCACGTTAACCAGCAACTCCAACTCCCGATTTAAGAAGTCGAGTGTTTTCTTATTACCTAAATCATGCTGTGGAAGCGTCGTAAGCCTCTCTTTGAGCGCATTGACTGACTGAGTAAATATCAATTTTCTTACTTGAAGCTGTTTACGCAATTGTTGGTTGTTACTCAGCAAGATTCGACTTTGATGGCGTAACTGATTGGTCTTAAGTGCCACTTGAGCTTTCAACACTCGGTTTGCCTTGGACATGATTCTTGATCGCCAGTAGGCAGTCGTAGCCAGTAATAGAATAGCTAAAACGATATATCCAATAATGGCGTAGATGCTGAGAAACCATGGCGGCGAAACAACAAAATGATAGCTGGCACTGCGACTCTGTAATGTCCCGTTATGTAATGCCCGCACCTCTAGCTGATAGCTGCCCGGCATCATATGTTCCATTGTTAAGGTATTACCATCGAGCAACTGCCAGTCTGAGTCATCCTCCAAGCGGTACTCTAAGGTAACGTCATTAGCCCGGGGAAAGACTCCAAACTGGAAAAAGACCGACTCACTATAACCTAACCGCAACGGTTCACTGACCGTATTAGCCAGTGAGTAAAGTTTTTGATTACGTTTTATCTGACTGAAGACAACCTGTATCTGAGGTAGCTCACTGCTCATCAACTGACTGGTATCAATCTTGACCATACTGGTGCGTGACCCGAATAGTAGAACCTGTTCACTATCACTGCTGTAGCTACACAGCCCGGCAACGAACTCGTTACTAATCAAACCAAAAGGTTCACCATAGTGCTGGCGTAAAATGCCAATATCGCTATAGCGTGATAGCCCCCCTGACGATGTCAGCCAGACGCCATCCTGATTTTTTAACAGACACTTAGGTGTAATGTGGTCATCCACCATAGCGATCGGTTGCGCTTGCTCTTTGTATAGGTCTAGTCGGTAAAGACCATAACGGCTCGCAATCCACAGCTCACCCTCGGCTGGCTGTTCGACATCGATCACTTCACCAAAAGGAATACTTTCACCAACAAAACGTACTTGGCCATCTTTCAGAATGTAGATCCCATGCTCAGTACCCAGACTAAGATAACCTTGGGAGGTGACAAACATATGAGTCAACTGAGCCGGAAGGAACTTTTTAATCATCCATTCAGAGCCAAACTGAATCAATTGCCCGGTGGCTAAGTTGTAATTCCATAGCTGATTTTTACTTGCCCCCCAGACGATATTGTTCTGGGTAACTTCGATGAACCGAACACTGGTCTGCTTAAGAAAGTTAGGTAAATCATCGTCAATCACCTCTCCGCTATCCGAGTCGATACAGACGATTCCTTGATCAGTAGCCAGCCACAGGATGCCATCTTTCTCTTCCACGTCATGAACGTTACCCTGATAGATCAGCTCTCTGGCGCCAGCGCCGGATAGATCCAGACGATAAACATTTTTGTTAGTCAGCATCCAATAACCATCGCGACTCTTTCGGCGTAATAGCTTAGTCAACTTCTCTTTATTGCTAGTGAACGATAGATACTGGGTCGGATAACGGTTGAAGTTAGCAGAAAACTGGGAAAAATAGCGCACACCACGGTCGGTCGCGATCCAAATTCCACCCGCTTTGTCATTGAGCAGCGAATAGATTTTTTCTCCGGCCAAGCCATTACCGGCCCAGACACCCTGCTCAAAACGACGCGTTTCCCCTGTCAGAAAGGAATAAACAAACAACCCTTTCTCGGTACCAATCCAGTATTCATTGTCGGTTTCAGTAATACTTAAAACATGGTTACCGGCAATTCTCTGGATCGGATGATTAGGTCGCTCAATGTCGAAAATCAACACACCATTTAATGAACCAACCACTAACTGATTGCGTTTTTGTGAAAAATGGAGCTTCTCTACATAGTGACTGGCGGAACTGGCTACATGTTCATAGGTGTCACCGTTAGAGAGGTATACGCCGGCATTGGTCGCTACGACCCAGCGCGAATGGATAAACACAGCATCATTAATCGTAATTGTTGAAGACTGATTATATTGATACAGAGGGATAAGAGAGAAAGTTTGAAACTCGCCGCTATCAACATGGTAGGTATAAAAATTACTCTCATCAGCGAGCCAGATAAAGCGTTTGCTAGAACCAATTCGTTGAATTTCGGTCCCCGGAGTCAGGCTAAACACCAACTCTTTTTCCTGATTAGGAATCGTTCGATAAATCTCATTTTGGAAGAAGGTCCAGAAAGCATTATCAGTAAAAGCGACCTGTTCTGCGTCGTGGTCAAGTGCAGAGCCAAGCTCCGGTGTAATCGCCTGACCATCAAAAAATAGAATTTGGTTACGGACATCCTGTAGCCAGATACCACCACCCTGCGCGGTAAAAAGTTGTTTAGCCGCAAAAACCTTACCCTGTGCCTGTGTCGGCAAAGGATAAAAGACAGTGGGCGAAAGATTAGATGCTGAAGAAAATCCCGAAAACAACAGCAGTAGCATCAACAGCAGCGAGCGTTTATTCAATTGGCTTGTCCCTAGCAGCAAAAATGATCACCAGCATTGGGGCTGATGTATGGCTCATGAGTGAACCTGAAATTATTTTGTGCCAACAATTATCGGAGATTTAGCAAGATTAACAAGCAGGTATGTTATTTAAGTGATGAGTTTTCCAATCAGTTCACAGATGTACAGACAGCCAAAGGGAGTTGCTCCCTTTGGCTCGATAAACTAATTAAGGCTGTAGACAGTTGCTGAAGCTATCGGCAAGATTCTGTTTTAGTGTGAAGTAACCACCTGCTGCGACTTCAACGTCACTACCGATTGGGTCAAGCACTCCCACCTTAGCCTCACTTCCCCTCGTCACTGACTTAACTACTGCTGGCGTGAACTGAGGTTCTGAGAATACACATTTCGCTTGTTCACTCACCAGAGCCTTACGAATTGAAATCAGAGTTTTCGCACCTGGCTTACGGTCTGGGCTGACGGTGAAGAAACCCAGTTGGTTAAGACCGAAGTCTTGCTCAAAGTATCCGTAAGCATCGTGGAAGACGAAATAACCAGCCTGTTTGACACTACTGAGCTGCGTATCAATCGCTTGCTGCTGAGCAGTCAGCTTTGATTCGAACTGCGCAAGGTTTGCGAAGTAGGTTTCAGAGTTTGCTTTGTCTACCTCTGCCAATTTGTGTGCAATCGCCTTAGCCACTTGTTTGGTTGGCTCGTAACCTAACCAGAAATGTGGGTCATGGCTACCATGATCGTGTCCATCATGGTCGTGATGATCGCCCTCATACTCTCTCAGTTCTAAACCTTTAATATCGCTCAGAGTAAGAACGTTGCTTTGCTGTTCAAGAACTTTGGTCAGGAACGGCTCTAGGTCATTGCCGAACCAGATAACTAAATCAGCCTTACGGATACTTTTTACATCTGAAGGTCGCAGAGCGTAATCATGCGGAGAAGTATTGGATGCCAGTATCACATCAGGTTGAGAGGTATTGTGCATGATTTCTAAAGCAATCAATTGAATAGGCTTAATACTGGTTAGCACAGTAGACGCATGAGCCACAGAGTGGCTTGCAAACCAAAGTGTACAGACAATTAAAAAACGTTTCATAGCTAGCAAGATTACAGACTGGTTTAAAGGAGCGACAAATGTTACATTATAACATCAGACAATTGCAAATGAGTTCCATTCATGCCGACATTGGTCGAACTTAAAGATATCTGCGTACAATTCGAAAATCGAAAGGTACTCGATAAGGTTAGCCTACGCCTCAATCGCGGCGAAATCACAACCCTTATTGGCCCCAACGGAGCGGGAAAGTCGACACTTGTAAAAGTTCTACTTGGATTACAGCGTCGTTATAGCGGCAGCTTAATCAAAACGAAAGGAATCAAAATTGGCTACGTACCACAAAAGCTTAAACTCAACGACACTCTACCCCTTAATGTAGAGCGTTTTTTACGCTTAGCAGGAAAGTATAGTCAACAAGAGCTGATTGACTCACTCAAACTGGTTGGCGCTGAGCATCTATTGAACAGTAATATGCACTCGCTATCGGGTGGCGAAAATCAACGCGTCCTGCTTGCCAGAGCACTGCTACAGAGACCAGACCTTTTGGTTCTTGACGAACCAGCGCAAGGTGTTGATGTGCAGGGACAAATAGACCTTTATGACCTGATTGATACTATCCGTCATCGCTTTAACTGCGCCGTGTTTATGGTGTCTCATGACTTGCATCTGGTGATGGCAAAAACCGACGATGTTATCTGCTTGCACCACCACATATGTTGTTCAGGCGCGCCAGCAGATATAGCTCAGCATCCAAGTTATATTGCTCTGTTTGGTCACAGCCACCAGCAGTCTCTTGCTTTCTATCATCACCAGCATGATCACCATCATCACGATCTAGCAGGTGAGCCAGTCTCTGGTGAAGGCGCACAATGTTCTCACCATTCGCACGGTCATCATCATCATGATTGAGTTTCTATTACCTTCTGTTCTTGCTGGCTTAGGCATCGCAGCCATCGCAGGCCCACTTGGTTCATTTGTCGTCTGGCGACGAATGGCTTATTTTGGCGACACCCTTGCTCACGCCTCTCTGATGGGGTTAGCTCTCGGGCTTTTACTTGATATAAACCTCTATCTGGCTCTAACCGTTTGCTGTTTAGCGTTGGCTGTACTGTTGGTAACACTACAAAGACAACAACTGGTCGCAACCGATACGCTGCTGGGTATCCTCGCTCATAGTGCACTCTCTTTGGGCTTAGTCGCCGTCAGCTTTCTGGACAATGTGCGGATCGACCTGATGAGCTACCTATTTGGTGACTTACTCGCTGTCACTTCGCAAGATCTGGTTTACATCTATATCGGCGTCGCAGTCGTATCCGCTGTATTAATGGTTTTCTGGCGTTCGTTACTCTCAACAACCGTCAACGAAGATCTGGCGGCGGTTGAAGGTCATAACGTTGACTTAATGCGTCTGGTACTGATGTTATTAGTCGGCTTAGTGATAGCCATCGGCATGAAGTTTGTCGGTGCGCTTATTATGACTTCATTACTTATTATCCCGGCAGCAACTGCACGTCGCTTCGCCCGTGCACCTGAGCAAATGGCACTGTTTGCCTCTCTGATTGGCGCTGTTGCTGTCCTTATGGGTCTTAGCCTCTCATGGCACTACGATACCCCTGCAGGCCCGTCTGTGGTGATTAGTGCCACGGCGATGTTTATGTTGAGTCAGTTAACGCGCGTGAGAAGTTAAAGGGCTGGATAACTGGATATTTTGAGGGGTTGGCGTATTGCGCCAACCCTTTTTATTTGGAGAGCTAGAGAGCTAATTTATTTGCTCTCTTTAGGAACAAGTCCTATCAACACCTTCACGACCAAAAGCTCCATTATTTTCCTACCAACACCCACCTCCAGCAGGGCGAAGCTCGATCTCAGAGTGAAGCGTTCTGGTTCTCTTCATAAATAAAAAGGGCAGACTGAACAAACAGTCTGCCCTTTAAGAACTAGAGTATTATCTCTCGTCTTTTAGACGTAAGTCCCTAACAAAAAAATCAGTGTCAGAGACTTACTCATCAGCTATAAGGCGCACCTCTCGAAGGACGAAGTCCGCTCTCGATTCTCGGAGCGAAGCATTCTCCTACGCCCCTTCGTTATGCAACTCTAAGTTAGCCAAATCCTGCTGGATTTCACGCTGAATCTTAGCGTCATCACCACGTAGTGACTCCAAGAAATCTAAGTAGCTTTGGTCGATGTCACCAGTAACATATTCACCGTTGAACACTGAAGTTTCGAACTTAGCAATATCGGTATTACCCATGCCAACGGCTGCAACTAAGTCTTCAAGTGTTTGGAAAATCAGTTCATCAGCGCCAATCTGCTTACAGATTGAGTCGTTGTCACGGCCATGAGCGATCAGTTCGCTCGCACTTGGCATATCGATACCATAAACATTCGGGAAACGGATTTCCGGAGCCGCTGAAACCATAAATACTTTCTTAGCACCTGAATCACGCGCCATCTCAATAATTTGCTCAGATGTTGTACCACGTACGATTGAGTCATCAACCAGTAGTACATTCTTATCTTTAAATTCGGAGCGAATAGCATTTAGCTTGCGACGTACTGACTTCTTACGTTGCTGTTGGCCCGGCATGATAAAAGTACGGCCAACATAGCGGTTCTTAACGAAGCCTTGACGGTAAGGAATATCGATCGCTTGAGCAATTTGCAGGGCGATATCACATGATGTTTCTGGAATTGGGATAACCACGTCGATATCAAGGTGGCTGTACTCGTCACGAATGCGTTCGCCGAGCTTTTTACCCATTTCAACACGTGCGCTGTACACAGAAATTTTGTCGATAAATGAGTCTGGTCGAGAGAAGTATACAAACTCAAAAATACATGGGTTAAGTACAGGGTTGTCTGCACACTGTTTAGTGTGTAGCTGACCATCGAACGTCACGTAGACCGCTTCGCCCGGTGCAACATCACGAATAAAGTCGAAACCAACAGCATCAAGAGCTACTGATTCAGAAGCTACCATATATTCGGTCGCACCGTTAATGTCGCGTTTTCCCAGGCATAGAGGGCGAATGCCGTTTGGATCGCGGAATGCTACCATCCCATGTCCGATGATCATTGCAGTAACGGCGTAAGCACCACGGATAGTACGGTGAACGTTAGTCACAGCACGGAATACATCTTCTGCCGTAACATTACCTTTTACTGTATCGATTTCATGAGCAAGTACGTTAAGCAGTACTTCAGAGTCTGAAGTCGTATTTACATGACGACGATCTTTCTCAAACAGTTTTTCACGAACTTCTGCTGCATTGGTCAGGTTGCCATTGTGCGCCAGAGTGATACCAAATGGTGAGTTTACATAGAAAGGCTGAGCTTCCGATGCACTAGAACTACCTGCAGTCGGGTAGCGAACGTGGCCAATACCAACGCTGCCTTGTAGTCTTTGCATGTGTTTTGCTTCAAACACATCCTTCACTAAACCGTTCGCCTTACGCAGACGAAAACGATTGCTTTCTATGGTACAAATACCCGCGGCATCTTGGCCACGGTGCTGCAATACCGTCAATGCATCATAGATAGACTGGTTTACAGGCGAAGTGCCCACGATTCCAACAATACCACACATGTCTTAACCCTCGATTTTCGACAATGGCTGGCGCGTTATAGCGCGCCAGATAAGAAACTAGACGTTGCTTGTAAGTGTTCGAAGAAAGGGGCAATGACGCGGCTAAATTCCGGCACCAGTTGAGACCCTTTCCACCACTCAGAGTCTGGAAACGATGTAAACGCATCCATAAAAAATAGTGCTGCGGATACAATCAGAACACCACGTAAGCCGCCAAAGACAACTCCAAGCACTCTGTCTGTACCTGACAGCCCTGTTTTCTGCACCAATTGGGCGATAACGTAGTTAACGATCGCTCCAACTATTAGCGTAGCAATAAACAAGGCTGCAATTGCGGCTCCGTTACGAATCATCTCATCCTGAATATTGGAGAAGTACACCGCCAGCTTGGCATAGTACTGACTGGCGATAAAAAAGGCGCCAAACCAAATTACTAATGAGAGAGCTTCTTTAGCGAAACCACGCACTAAACTGATCAAAGCCGACAGGCCGATCACACCTAAAATGACTATATCTAACGGATTCATTCTGTTCTTACATCTTAAGTTGGCGCGCATTTTAACAGAAAAAACGCTGACGCAAACGTTTTCTTATGGATTTAGTGGCTTAAATTTGAGCAATTGGCCTTTTGAGCCAGTAATTTTTTCCAGTTCTAGGATCTGGCGCTCTAATTTACTCTTGGATACATCTGGGCCGATAATCACTCGGGTAAAACCATTTTCAGGCTTAGTATGAGCTTGATAACCGCGCTTCTGCAGATCCTTAACTAAGTTTTTAGCATTGTCGGCATTCTTAAGAGCCATTAGCTGAACGATCCATGCCGTATCCTGATATTCGTTTCGTTCAGGGACCTCTTTCATTACGACCGGCAATGGCTGATCGTCAGCAACACCTTCTGAAGCAGTTTCGACCACTTCAATCGGCGTCTCAGGCAGACTCTGTGAATCATCAACAGGATCAAGGATTTCGAAGCTTTCCAACTCGCTATCCAGTTCAGGTTTGAGCGGAATGCTTGCAATCTCTTCCTTATAATGCGTTTTTTTGCCGTCTAGAACATCTGGTAACACGATGACACCAACCGCTACAAGGATAATGGTGCCTACCAGACGATTTTGAAACTTACTTGCCATTTATTCTCCTTTGTTCTGCCAATGCTCGAGAACTTCTCCGACAGTATGGAAAGAGCCCACAACAAGGATGACATCTTCTGCTGCCGACTTTGTCAGTGCGGCTTCAAATGCGTCCACAGGCGTATGGTACTGCGTGGTTTGCTGCGGTAAAAACTGACATAGCTCTTGCGCACTCGCAGCACGTGGGCCTGTCAGAGACGCCGGATACCAATGTGAAGCAACTGGCGTCAGTGCTTCCAGCGTCGATTGAATGTCCTTATCATGCAACATAGCGACCACAGTATGAATAGTCTTATTCTGATATTGCTGAGCGACACGCGTCACCAGGTATTCCGCAGAGTGCGGGTTATGAGCCACATCGAGCAAAATAGTCGGTTGTGTACTTAAAACCTGCATTCGACCCGGCAACTTTGCATTCTCGAGGCCCTTAACGATGTTAACGTCGCTGATATCCAGATTAGCTGTCGCTAATGCCATCAGTGCAGTTGCGGCGTTTTGTAGCGGCAAGTTCGGTACTGGCAAGTCATCAAGCTGATATGAGCCATGAACCCAGCTCCAGGTGTTGTTATCTGTCAGCTGGTAGTTGTACTGGATCTCAACCTGATACAGCTCAGCACCAATATCATCAGCATGAGCTGCAACTGTTGCCGGAGCTTTTGGCTGACCACAAATAGCAGGCTTACCAGTGCGGAAAATACCCGCTTTTTCATAGCCGATGACGTTAATGTCATCCCCTAGCCAGTCAACATGGTCAATCGCCAGGCTGGTGACAATCGAGACATCGTGGTCAACGACATTTGTTGCGTCTAAGCGGCCACCCAGCCCAACTTCTAGCAGAACAATGTCCACGTTTTCAGTTTGGAACAGGCGCAGTGCCGCTAAAGTACCGTATTCGAAAAAGCTTAAACTGATTTCACCGCGCTGCTTCTCAATAAAGTCAAACGCTTGGACATGCTTTTCGTCCGCGAGATCCTGACCGTTTACTCTCACACGTTCGTTGTAGCGAATCAGATGGGGTGAACTGTAGACACCTACTGAATAGCCTGCATCAAGCAGAATCGCTTCCATAAGCGCACAGGTAGAGCCCTTGCCATTGGTTCCGGCAACAGTAATGACAGTAGGAGCAGGTTTGGTAAGATTTGCTGATTTAGCGACGGCTTGGACACGTTCCAGACCGAGGTCGATAGCAGAGGTGTGGATGTTTTGTAAATAATCAAGCCACATCGATAGTGGAGATGTGGCTTGAGGAATTTGGCTTTGACTCATCTAACTTTAACCAATTGATTGTGGTTGCTTGTTAGTGAGTTACTTTACCCTTTTTCGTCCGCTTCTGGTACAGAATAAGCAGCTTCATTTGGTGAATCGTTAACAGAAACCACCAATGGTGATGGTTTATTGTTCATCTTCGCCATCAGGCTACCGATACGCTGACGCATTTCACGACGATCAACGATCATATCAATTGCACCGTGCTCTAACAGGAATTCACTGCGTTGGAAGCCTTCAGGTAGATCTTCACGTACAGTCTGCTCGATTACACGACGACCAGCGAAGCCGATCAGTGCTTTAGGCTCACCAATGTTGATGTCACCTAGCATTGCCAGACTTGCAGATACACCGCCCATTGTCGGGTCAGTCATTACCGAAATAAATGGTAGACCTTTTGCAGACAGACGCTCAAGCGCTGCACTGGTTTTCGCCATTTGCATTAGAGACATTAGTGCCTCTTGCATACGAGCACCGCCACTTGCAGAGAAACAAACCAGACCACAGTTGTTTTCCATTGCGGCTTCAGCTGCGCGCACAAAACGTGCACCAACAACAGAGCCCATTGAACCACCCATAAATGAGAAGTCAAAAGCACAAGCAACAATAGGCTGGCCCAGAAGCTCACCTTTCATAACAACAAGTGCATCTTTCTCACCACTGCTCTTCTGAGCAGCTGAAATACGATCTTTGTATTTCTTCGAGTCTTTAAATTTCAGTTTGTCTTGCGGCTCAAGCTCGTCAGCAATCTCTACACGATTATCTTCGTCTAGGAAAGTCTCAAGGCGACGACGCGCTCTCATACGCATGTGATGGTCACATTTCGGACATACTTCTAGGTTACGCTCTAGTTCAGCGTGGTAAAGCACCTGCTCACATGATGTACATTTGGTCCAAACCCCTTCAGGAATAGACGCTTTACGTGAACTAACAATGTTGCTTTTTTCTAAAATCTTTTCAAGCCAACTCATGGAAGACCTTTTCTCTCTACTCCCGCGCTCAATGCGAAGGATACAAATTCTGAATTTACGCGTGAGGATTAAAGCATATTAAATGCCAAGTGTAGACAAAAAACTGGTTGTACCTATTTCCTGGCTCAATTTCTCACACACTAAAGCTCTGATTCATTCGACAATTTAACACGAATTAGTTCAGATTATCTGGTAAAAAGAGTGGCCCAATCGGCACTCTTGGCAATTCAAATTCTTCAGGGTAATCAACGTCTACCAGATAGAGACCTTCCGCTTTTGCAGTCGCCCCTGCTAACTTGCGATCTTTCGCAGCTAATAGCCACTCAATCCATTGCGGCTCCTGCTCTCCACGGCCAACGCAGATCAGGCTACCTGTGATGTTACGTACCATATGATGAACAAATGCATTGGCTTTGATATCAATCACTACATATTGACCATGACGCGTCACGTTAATATGCATCATATTGCGCCATGGGCTTCGCGACTGACAATGCGTAGCACGGAACGAAGTGAAGTCATTCTCACCCAGTAAATACTGAGCTGCCTGATGCATTTTCTTCTCATCCAACTCTCCGTGGTAATGACTGACACCAGAAGAAAGAATTCCTGGACGTAATGCACTATTAAATATGATGTAGCGGTAACGGCGAGCTGTGGCTGAAAAGCGGGCGTGAAACTCTTCCGGCACCTCTTTTGCCCAACGAACAGCAATATCATCAGGTAAGTTAGCGTTCGCTCCCATGGTCCACGCGACCATTTTACGCGAGGCTGTGGTATCAAAATGAACCACCTGACCGGTACCATGAACGCCTGCATCTGTCCGTCCCGCACACTGGACTTCAATGGGATGGTTAGCAACGATACTCAGTGCGTGTTCTAACTTCTCTTGAACACTTTTCACTTCTCTTTGGCGTTGCCAGCCAAAGTACTGAGTACCATTGTATTCGATGCATAAAGCAATTCTCATCGGGATGTTCTCACAGGATTGATTGACCTAAGAATGGGGCGGGAAGTATATACCAAAAAACAAGGGGGCTAAACTGCCCCCTTATCAATTAAACGATTAACGATTGTTAAGCGTGTCGATTAAGTTTTTCGCTTCACGACGGATTTCATCACTGCCATCAACTATTGCTTCTTCGAGTAGCTTAATCGCGCCCTGCGCATCGTTCATCTCGATGTAGATTTTGGCTAAATCGAGTTTACCAGCAGCTTCAGAGTTGGCATCAACATCCGTATGATCACCGATATCACCAATCACATCAGGGAAATCATTTAAACCAACATCAAGTTTAAGTTCATCATCGATCTCCTGCTCTTGTTCCGATTCAACTTCAGCCATTAACTCATCAATGGTGCGATAGTTGTTTTCCTGAGGATTAAACTCCTCAAGATCTGGTTGGTTTTCCCAGTCTTCATCGAGAATTTGCGCCTGCTCAGGAGCATTTTCTGCAGACCAGATATCCTGTTCGTCTTCAGGGATATCATCCGAAATTGTTGCCTGCTGTTCAGGTGAAAGACTAAAGCCATTCCAGTCCTCACCAATTTCGAGCATGGCTTCAATATCCATACCGGCACTATCGGAAGTCGTAGCGTCAATCGGTGTATCAAACGAGAAGCCACTGTGCTGCTGCTCATCTTCAGCTAACAGCTCATCAAACGCTTTTTCATCGTAGTCTTGATGTGCCATATCCAGAGCGTCGTTGCGAGCCGCACTCTCGGCAGGAATTTCTTCCAGTTCAGGCAGTTCAACCGGATCGAGTTCAAAATCGTCATCCTGCTCTGACAACTCCTCTGTCAATGGCTCTAGATCAGCAAGCGCATCCTCTTCGTTATATTCCGGTAGTTCAAGCTCATCAAACTCTATCGGCTGCTCCTCAGACTCTAGTGTCTGAGGTTGCTCAACAGCTGGCGCATCAGCTTGTGTCATCTCAGCTAACGCGTCTTCCTCACCGAACTCTGGCAGGTCGAAGTCGTCCAGCTCCAGGCTCTCATCAGCACCCTGCGGCGCTTCTAATTCCGCTTCAGGCTCAAGCTCTGCGTCAGCTAACGCCTCTTCTTCGCTGTATTCTGGTAACTCAATGTCATCCAGTTCTACTGCTTGTTCTGCTTGAGGCTCTTCTACATGTGGTTGCTCAGCGACTGGCGCATCAGCTTGCGTCATTTCAGCTAATGCGTCTTCCTCACCGAACTCTGGCAGGTCGAAGTCGTCCAGCTCCAGACTCTCAGCAGCACCCTGCGGCGCTTCTAATTCCGCTTCAGGCTCAAGCTCTGCATCAGCTAACGCCTCTTCTTCGCTGTATCCTGGTAACTCTAAGTCATCCAGTTCTACTGCTTGTTCTGCTTGAGGCTCTTCAACCTGAGGCTGCTCAGCGACTGGCGCATCAGCTTGTGTCATCTCAGCTAACGCGTCTTCCTCACCAAATTCTGGCAGGTCGAAGTCGTCCAGTTCCAGGCTCTCATCAGCACCCTGTGGTGCTTCTAACTCCGCTTCAGGCTCAAGCTCTGCGTCAGCTAACGCCTCTTCTTCGCTGTATCCTGGTAACTCTAAGTCATCCAGTTCTACTGCTTGTTCTGCTTGAGGCTCTTCAACCTGAGGCTGCTCAACGACTGGCGCATCAGCTTGTGTCATCTCAGCTAACGCGTCTTCCTCACCAAATTCTGGCAGGTCGAAGTCGTCCAGCTCCAGGCTCTCATCAGCACCCTGTGGTGCTTCTAATTCCGCTTCTGGCTCAAGTTCTGCATCAGCTAACGCTTCTTCTTCACCGAACTCTGGTAACTCTAAGTCATCCAGTTCTACTGCTTGTTCTGCTTGAGGCTCTTCAACCTGAGGCTGCTCAGCGACTGGCGCATCAGCTTGTGTCATCTCAGCTAATGCGTCTTCCTCACCGAATTCTGGCAGGTCGAGGTCGTCCAGCTCCAGGCTCTCATCAGCACCCTGCGGCGCTTCTAATTCCGCTTCTGGCTCAAGTTCTGCATCAGCTAACGCTTCTTCTTCACCGAACTCTGGTAACTCTAAGTCATCCAGTTCTACTGCTTGAGGCTCTTCAACCTGAGGCTGCTCAGCGACTGGCGCATCAGCTTGTGTCATCTCAGCTAACGCGTCTTCCTCACCGAACTCTGGCAGGTCAAGGTCGTCGAGATCTATATTTTCGTCATCGACTTGTGGTGCTATATGCTCTGGCTCAAGTTCTGCATCAGCTAAAGCTTCTTCTTCACCGAACTCTGGTAACTCTAAGTCATCCAGTTCTACCGCTTGTTCTGCTTGAAGTTCTTCAACCTGTGGCTGTTCCGCAACGGGCGCATCAGCTTGTGTCATTTCAGCTAACGCGTCTTCCTCACCAAATTCTGGCAGGTCGAGATCGTCTAGCTCTATGTTTTCATCATCAACCTGTGGCGATTGATAAGTTGGTTCTTCACTGTCAGATAAAACTTCTTCTTCACCAAACTCAGGCAGTTCGAAAGCGTCTGGTGTGCTCTCTTGTGGCGCTTCTACTTCAGTCTGTGGTTCGAGGGTGTCTGACTCTAGTGCTACGTCAGCTAAGGCGCCTTCTTCGCTGTACTCTGGGAGCTCTAACTCATCCAGTTCTACAGCTTGTTCAGCTTGCGGTTGTTCAATCTCTGGTTGTTCATCGACCAGAGTATCAGCCATCTGATCCAGAGCGTCCGTATCGGCAATGTCCGGTAGTTCCAGTTCATCAAGTTCGATATTTTCGTCAGCAACTTGCGAAGCTATCAGATCCTCTGGTTGGGCATTTTCGGATTCTGCGTCATCAAGCAGCCAGTCATCATCCTGCGGGATTCCAAACTCATTCTCGATGGCTTCTGGCATCGGTGGTTTTGGCGTGTCCGCGACTTCTTGTTCTTGATCCTGCGTTTGTTGTTCTTGCTCAACTTCTGGCGTTTGCGGTGCCTCAGAAACCTCTGGAGTCTCTGGAGTCTCTGGAGTCTCTGGAGTCTCTGGAGTCTCTGGAGTCTCTGGAGTCTCTGGAGTCTCTGGAGTCTCTGGAGTCTCTGGAGTCTCTGGAGTCTCTGGAGGCTGTGGTGTCTCTG